>Ga0209986_10000206_pt1 | contig 54491 bp, 92 predicted proteins | sample BlataG_FD_183168 | JGI IMG/M metagenome (GOLD analysis project Ga0209986, IMG submission 183168) | Deep subsurface microbial communities from Black Sea to uncover new lineages of life (NeLLi) - Black_00105 metaG (SPAdes) (version 2) | ecosystem: Environmental > Aquatic > Marine > Oceanic >... | reverse complement strand
CCCGTTATATCGTTCCCTGAACGGTTAGCTTTAATAAGTGCATTGGAATGTGTAGATTTAGCTGTTCCTCAGAGCACTTATGCTCCTCATGAGAATGTTAAGTGTTTAGGTGCTAATATTCTTGTAGAAAGTACGAGCCATAGTGAGAAATTACTCGCCTATGGTAAATCATTAATGGAAAGCCTTGGCGGTAGACTGATAATATTACCTTACTATCAAGGACAATCTTCAACTAAGATTAAAGAGGAGATTAAAAATGGAGACAAGACTTAGATCAGGAGTAAGGTGTTTGCGTCCATCAGTGTAACTACATACAATAGAAAGAAATTGTCTAAATTCTGTATTGAAACTATTCGTGATCGGACGCCTAGAGATGAATATGAGCTTATCGTAATAGACAATCGCTCGACTGATGGCACAGTGCCAATGTTGAAGAATTTTAAAGCTAAAGGTGTTATTGATAAGTTAGTGCTAAAACACACGAACAGTTTAGGAAAAGCCATCAATGATGCTTGGAAGCTGGCAGACATCGATGCAGATTGGATCATAGTTTTAAGCAACGACATGTTCTGTATGGAAGGATGGTTTGAAAACTTTAAACTTATTGTGCAGAGCAGTCTCAAACCTGATTACGTTTTCTGCGTACTTCGTATGCCAGGATTTGCTAAAAGAGTACCACATGAGACCAAGAATGGAGGATCTTTTGTAACGAGAACTGGAAAGTGGGAGTTAGGTTATCCTTTTGGAGGTGGCCTAGCTGTAAAGAAAAGTTTAATAAATAGAAGCGGCATACAGTTCGCTGAAGGATACTCAACCTGGTTGCGGAGAAGCATCTATACGGGTGTTTGCAGTACGCTGTTTATGATGCATTTGAGATGCACAGAGCTAGGTAAACCATGTTTATTATTTCAGGATTGTGAATTTGGAAATCCTAAATATGAAGGTTACTATAGAAGTAGATTCAATATAGCCAGCGTAAAAAAAGACTCTAAATATGATCGCCGTGTACGTAAGTTTGAAAATTTAAAAAGGATAGGCTATACAAAGAATCCCGATGCGTACTATGAAGGTTCGGGATATAAGATCAGTAAATTTTATCGAGATGCTTTAGAAAAAAAGGGGATATAATGGTAAGTATAGGAAAAAGAAAGTTTGCTGCAAGAAATAGAATGAGGAAGAGAAAAGGACTGCCTCCCATAAAACATGCACCTGTAAAACATGCACCTGTAAAACCTACACCAGTGGCATCTAGACCTACTGTATTTCCCGAAGAGGGTCCGGAATACTATGATGTACATATACCCAAAGATCTAAGTGCTGATACTTACTGGAAGAAGCTATATGACAAGGTGCTGTCGCTTTTACCTCCCGCCGATTCTGGCGTAGCAATAGCCGAGTTGGGATGTGGGCCAGGATATCTTGCCAAGATTCTGTATGATGAAGGATATACAAACTATCATGGAATCGATTTTTCTGAGGTTTGTATAAAGCTGGCCAGAGAACGAGTGCCTTATCTTGACTTCTTTGTAGGTAATCTCTATGATCGGGGAATACAAAATGAGTTTGCTAACTATGATGTTTTCATCTCTTTGGAAACGCTTGAGCATCTAGAAAATGATTTGGCCGTACTTGAAGCAATTCCTTCCGGAAGAAAGGTCATATTTTCTGTGCCTAATAATGCTGCACCTGGTCATATCAGAATATTTGGAGGTCAGGAAGAGGTTAGATTGCGTTATGAATCTCTTATTGATTTTGATAAGATTCTTTCTATATATAGGGGTAGAAGAAAGATTTACTTTTTCTTGGCATATGGAACAAGGAAATGAAGGGTGCAATTATAGTACCTACATTTTATAAGAGGAGACATATGCAGGGTTTGAGAAGTATGGTATCTAAGACTCTGTTTGATAGGATAGAAAAGATCTGCGGCTTTCCATCTATATATACAGATACGCCCAATCTGAAGGAATTGGATGTAGCACTTGTCTATGCGATACCTTATCATAATAGACCTAAGATACCTTCAGGTCTGCTCGATTCAGATACGAGTCTTATCCTCTACTTTGGGGATTTGCAATGCCATCATAATAAGGAATGTGAGAAAAACAAGAAGAAAATGTTTGAGAAATGTGATATAATTATGGGCGGATTTTATGAGGCATTTACAAAATGGTATCCACAATATGTCCACAAATATGAGCTCTTTTCCGGATTCTGCCATCCTTATGAGAGCTATGTGGATTTGCAAATGAATCTGGAACCTAAAATGAAATGTTTGTTATCAGGAAGCATAAATCGTTATTATCCCTTCAGAGAATATATTAAAGGACTTTGTCAAAAGAATGTGGATGGAATCTCTGAACTAATTGATATTGAGGGACGAAGTTTCGTTCCCTTTGAAAAGTATCCAAGGTTTCTTAATAGTTATTTTTGTGCTATTGCAACATCAGGAATGTACGGTGGCATGGTGTCAAAGTATTTTGAGATTCCAGCTGCAGGTACATTACTGTTAGCTGAAAGGAAGAAAGAGCTTGATATATTGGGCTTTGGGCCTTACGTCCACTATGTCCCAATAACAAGGGAGAATGTAATTGAACAGATAAGAGAAGTCCTAGGTCATCCAGAAGATTATGCTGAAATGAGGAAGGATGCTATGGAGTTTGTTCAAAAGAATCATAGTGATGTAAGTAGAGCATTTCAATTTAAGGACATATTGAAAAGGCTAATAAGGAATTAACCTAAGTGTGTGATATAAACAGATTTCTAATCCTTTCTCCGCACACTGACGATGGAGAGTTTGGCTGCGGAGGAAGTATTGCAAGATTTGTAGAGGAAGAGAAGGAGATATATTATGTAGCTTTCTCAACTGCAGAAGAGTCTGTGCCTGCTCCGTGGCCCAAGGATATTCTGAAAACTGAGGTAAAGGAGGCAACGAAGCAACTGGGCATTTCCCAAGAGAATCTGATCATCTTTAATTTTAAGGTCAGAGAACTAAGCTACCATCGTCAGGAGGTTCTAGATGAGTTGATAAAGATCAAAAAAGATATTTGCCCTGATCTTGTCCTTTTGCCCTCTACAAATGATCTGCATCAGGATCATTCAACTGTCACAGAGGAGGGAATAAGGGCTTTTAAAACTATAACGATTCTTGGATATGAAAATCCTTGGAATAATATAAGTTTTCAAGCTGAGTCTTTTATTGTACTATCTGAAGAGAACGTAATTACAAAACTAAATGCGTTAAATGCATACAACTCACAAAAGGGTAAAGCCTATGCTAATGAGGAGTATGTAAGGAGCATAGTAAGAATGCGAGGAGTTCAAATCGGTAGTAGATATGCCGAAGCTTTTGAAGTAATAAGATGGGTAATGAAGTAGTAATTTTGATTACAGGTGCTTCAAAAGGTATCGGTAAATATTTATTTAACAGATTTTCGGATGGTAAACTATCTGTATATGGAACTTATAATGTGACATATCCTGATATCGACAAGATCGATTACTACAGGAAGGTTGATGTATCTTATTATACAGATGTCCAGAAGTGGATTTCAGAGACTCTAAATATTAGGAAGGATATAAATGAAATAACCTTAATTAACTGTGCGGGAATTAACTATAGCTCATTCTTGCATAAAGCTGATGTTAACGAATGGGCACGTGTAATTAATGTGAATCTGATAGGTACATTTAACGTAATTCATGCAGTATTGCCTGCTATGAGAGGAAATAAATTTGGTAGGATTATTAATTTTTCTTCTGTAGTATCTCAGATAGGTATTCCTGGAACCAGTGCCTATGCAGCATCGAAGGCTGGTCTGTCAGGAATGATCAGAAGCATTGCAGTAGAGAATGCTAAATATAAAATTACTGTAAATAATATCAGATTGGGATATTTCAACATCGGTATGATTACTGAAGTTCCAAAAGATATGCAGAATATAATTAAATCAAAGATTCCTTTAGGATACTTTGGCAATCCTGAAGATATATTTGGATTAGTGGATTTTATTAGAAAGACAGAATATATTAATGGTACTTGTATCGATCTGAATGGCGGTATTATATGAAGTACGAAGATAAGAAGAAGAATGTTGAAATTATAGGAAGGCAGATCAGCATAGGCAGTTCTGTAACATTCGGTCAAAACATCTTAATTAAAGTAAAGGGTGAATTCAGAATCGGTGATTATAGCAGATTAGGTAGCAATACTCAGATATTTGGGAATAACATAATTTTCGGCAAGCACCTTTTTAACAGTTCAGGACTAAGGATAGGCGGAGGTGGTCGCCAGCATCCAGGAGCAAACCTTCAAATAGGTGACCGATGTACAATACATAACAATTTCATAAATGTATGTGAGCCTATTATGATTGGCGACGATGTTGGATTGTCCCCTGATGTATCCTTAATTACTCATGGTTATTGGTTATCTGTATTAGAGGGTTATCCAGCAAGGTTCACTGGAATTAAGATAGGAAACGGAGTCCTTGTTGGATATAGAAGCACTATATTAATGGGTGTGTTAATTGCTGATAATATAGTAGTTGGAGCAAACTCTGTGGTAGCAGTAAGTCTTTTAAAGATGGGTATCTATGTCGGAAATCCTGCACACTTTGTGAGGAAAATTGAGTCTCTACCTACTGAGGACAGATTAAAAATGGTAAATATGATTATTGAAAATTATATCCATATAGCCAGTTATCATGATATTAGTCCAAGAATAAGGATCGACTATCCCTATGTAGAGATTAATGAGTTTAGGATTAATGTAGAAACCTTCAAATATGAAGGAGTAGAAGATAAAGAGACAGATGACTTTAGGGACTATATACGCAAATGGGGTATCCGAATATATACGCAGCGTCCATTTAAAAGCTGTTTTACTTTTGGATAATAAAATATAATAATTAGGAGAAAAATGGAAAAAGAAAACGTGAAGGAGACTGGTACAAGTCAAACATGGTACAAGTCTGAAACGGCCAAGATTGGCAAAAACTGTGATATCCGTCATGGAGTAATTATTGAGGATGGTGTAGTAATAGGCAACAACTGCTTCATCGGTGAGTATGCACATGTTACTGCGGGAACTATTATAGAGGATTCTGTCTATATTGGTGCAAAAGTTCTAATGATAAATACGGAGAAAATTGCACACATGCGCAAATATGAGGAGAAATTGATAGGGCCTCATATCAAGAGGGGAGCACGAATAGCACCTGGAGCTATTCTACTTTCTGGAATCAAAATTGGTAGGAATGCACTGGTTGGTACAGGTGCTTTGATAGTTCATGATGTTCCTGATAAGGAAATTCATTTTGGTATCCCTGCTAAGAAAAGGGGTAATGTTCCTGATGGGGAATGTGTAGATGAGCCTAAAGTAAAAAAGAAATCAACTAAAGAGCAGCCAAAGAAAAGTGGTGAGTCCACTAAGGCAAAGGATTGACCTGATAGAGAGGAGGTAAAATTATGCCATACCCAAACGAATTCTCTTGTAGGCTACGCAATCCGAATGACTTTAGAGATCCCTGGGCTAGGATCAAGCGTAAGAGTAAGAGCAAAGGGAAAACCTACTCTGTCATTCGGGGAACACTAAAGGCTACTGGCAAATATGAGGATCAGGCATATAGATATCCGAAGAGTACATGGTCAGCTTCGGAGGCGAGAAGTCACTGTAAGGCTCATGGAGGTTCATACGAAGCCGCTGCTGAGGTTATCAAGATGGATGCACTTATAGAAGGAAGCCAAAAAATGAAAACGGAGACATATAATTGTGAATGCACAAAGTGTGGACATAAAGTAACATCAGAAGAGCATTGTGATAAGATAAAGTGCCCTAAATGTGGAGGGCAGATGAGGAGAGCTGAACGTCCTGGTCCTGGTAAAGGAGAATCCACAAATAAGAATGCTCTTCTTGTTCGCTTTGCGACGAGAATAGTAAATACGCCTCTAATGATTGCTCCTGACAAGTTGAATGCTATCATTAACGTGATAGGAGATCGTATCGGGTTAGAGACTGATGACAACGCAGTCGATTTTGAGCTTTCTTCGAGAGAGAAGAAAAAGGATGAACCTCATATCGCAGTAATTCCTATTCATGATACATTGGTTCATCGTGGTAGAGGCATTTCTGCTCTGTCTGGTCTTACGACATATGAGCAGATCGGGGAAAGTTTCCGAGGTGCATTGGCAAATCCGAAGGTCACTCAGATTGTGCTGGATATAGACAGTCCTGGAGGAGAGGCTTCTGGAGTGTTTGATCTGGTAGATGAGATCTACAATGCACGTGGGATTAAGCCCATCATTGCTGCTGTTAATGACATCGCATACTCTGCAGCTTATGCAATCGCATCCGCTGCGGATAAGATCTATGTTCCCCGAACTGGCGGAACTGGATCGATTGGAGTTATTGCGGTTCATACTGATCAGAGCAAGTACAACGAAAAGGCAGGGATGAAGTATACAGCTATCTATGCTGGAGCAAAGAAGAATGCTTTCTCTCCGCATGAGGAAATTTCCGTCGAAGCTCTTGGAGATGTCCAGAGTAAGGTTGACAGCGTGTACGATCTGTTCGTAAAGACAGTAGCACGAAATAGAAATTTAAATCCTGATGATGTAAAGGCTACAGAAGCCGGAATATTCCTGGGTGAGGAAGGGCTAGAGGTTGGTTTAGTAGATCAGATTCTTTCTTGGAATCAGATCATGAAAACCATTACAACTGATAAAGGAGGTACTAATATGGGCTTTAAAGAGAGTCTTGATGCATTACTTGCAGATGTTCCCGATGAGGAAGTAACCGAAGCTTTCGAGCAGTTAGGTTACGTCTCTAAAGAGAATCTTCCGGATGTAGAGGCTATAAAGGCTGAAGCAAAGAAAGATGCTCTTAAGGAGTATAAGGAGCAACATGCGGGTGATGGACAAGAAACACAGGAGGTCGCTGATCTGCGGCAGGAAATAGAAGTCCTCAGAGGCGAAGTAGCTGAGTCCAAGAAAGAGACTGAGACAGAAAAGGATGCTCGAAGGCGGCTGGAATTGACACAGGAGATTGAGGCCATCGGAGTAGTTGGAGATGTACAGAAACAGGTCCGTATCATATTCAGCGTCGAAAAGATGAATCCTGATCTTGCCAAAGAAATGATGGAACAGCTCAAAGAGAATGGTGAGGCATTGAATGCTTCTGGTTTCTTTACTGAGATCGGAAGTAGCGGTCATGGGCCAACACAGGAAAGTGCTACGGCTCTTGATAAATTAAAGGCTAAGGTGGATGCTCTTATAAAAGAGGGAGTCAAACCCCCTGAAGCATGGAAACGTGCTGTTAAAGAGAATCCGGAATTGTATAAAACCTACGTAGACGGGAGGAAATAGATAATGGCCCTAGAGTTAAGAATATGGGATATGAGTCTGGATGCGGCCCGAGATCTTGAGAGTTATCAGTTTCATATCCTGCAGTTGTCAGCTGAATATACAGCTGATAAGGCCACAGGCGGAGACCAAATGCTTGTGGGTATTTTACAAAATAAACCCGATGAGGAAGGGAAGTCCTGCGAGAACCGCAGAGTGGGTATCTCCAAAGTAGTCTGTGGAGGAGCAATAGAGGTCGGTGATCATATCACAGCAGATGCAAATTCACACGGAGTAGTTGCTGCGGAGGGAGAACGCTACGTAGGCATCGCTCTAGAGCCTGGTGTAGAGGACCGAGTCATTAGCCTTGTAATGGAGTTTGGCTATGCACCTGCAGCATCTTAAATCTTTAAAACAAGGGAGGTATGAATCATGCCACAACCAACAGGTGCGGATCTTCATATTGATACATATCTAAGTAATTTAGGTATAGCATACATGAATGAACCTTCCAGTTACATCGCTACACAGGTATTCCCCGTTGTTTTAACCAATAAACAATCTGATCTGTATCCGATATATGCGAAAGATTATTGGTTCCGTGATGAAGCTGAGAAGCGTGCCCCTTTGACTGAAAGCAAGGGGGGCGGGTATGAGTTAGAAGATCCTGGAACATTTTATGCTCATGAGTGGGCATTCCATAAGGACATTCCAGATGAGGACATTTGGAATGCTGATGATGTATTTGATCTTGAAGATGATGCTTTGGCATTTACCATTGAAAAGCTTCGATTAGGTAGAGAGCGAAGATGGGCAGCTGCCTATTTCGGAACAGGGGTTTGGGGTAATGACCTTGTAGGAGGTACGGACTTTACTGCGTGGTCCACTCTTTTGAGTACTCCTATAGACGATATAGACAGTGCCAAAGCTCTCATTAGGCTAGCTACAGGCTTAATGCCTAATACACTCGTTGTTGCAGAACGAGTGCATCAAACTCTTAAGAATCACGCCAGCGTATTGGATAGGTTTAAGTATACGCAGACGGGCATCATAACTGAGAAGTTGCTTGCCCAAGTCTTTGAAGTTGAGAGATATGTAAAGGCTTCTGCGATATATGCTACCAATAAGGAAGGTGACACCGAAAATCTGGAATATATTCTTAACGAGAATGATGCATTGCTCGTCTACGCAGCTCCGAGACCTTCAAAGAGAAGCCCCTCTGGAGGATATACCTTCAGATGGAATCGGCCTATACAGGCTGGTCGTACAGGTGAGAGGTTAGAGACCACTGTCCGGAAGATGAGGCTTGAATTAATCGCTGGCGAGCGTGTGGAAGGATCGGTCTATGAGGACATCAAGCTCGTTGCATCCAGTTGCGGCGTTTTCTTTAGTGAGGCTATTGAGGTAAGTGAGGAGTCGTAATTTCAACGACTGAAAATACGGCAGAGGAGGGCAGATAAATGACTTTTAGTTATGATGCGAGTGCTCTGAATACCGAGCTAAACAAGATACGTCTGTATATTGGAGATGTAGATGAAGACGATGTTCTTCTTGCAGATGAGGAAATAGCACAAGTACAGGCTGACAGCACGACGTTCCTTAGAAGGTGTGCATCGTGCTGTCGGCTAATCTGCTCGAAGTTAGCTAGACGTGTTGACTCGAAACTTTCCACATTCACTGAAAATGCAGAGATTGTCTATGAAAGATATTTGAAGATGACTGCGTACTATGAGGCTCAATCTGGATTGAATTATCCTTGGAGTGGATCTATTTATGTAGACGATAAGGATGCTACTAAGAAAGATTATGCTGATGGTGTTCTGGTCAAGCCTAAGTTCCAACGGGGTAAGATGGATAATCTCCGTCATCCATAGAGGAGAGTAATGTCAGGGATTAGTAAGTATCTAACACATACAGTAACTATTGTAAAGGTGACTCTTGCTAGAGGTGAGAGAACTGTAACAGAAATTGATGATGTTCCAGCATTTATTACTTCGATAAGAACCGTTATCAGAGATGTATCAGGTGATCATTTCGTAGATAAAACACTTATTATGCTGGAACATGATACTGATGTAACAGAGCAGGATGAAATCAAAGTTGGCAGTGTTGCGAGTCCTATAGCAGAGATAAGAGCTCCGAGATCTACGAGATCGTCAAATGCGAGTCATCTGGAGGTGCTGCTTAAGTGATCAAGATTACACTTGATACATCCAAGTTTAAGCGAGGCGTAATTGTTGCGATTGGAAAGGTTGAAGGAGCATCCCAGAAGGGAATGGAAAGAGCAGTTGAGACATTTATGGACGATTGCTTAGATCTGCCGCCGGCCTGTCCAAGAGAATCTGGAGCTATGGCTGCGAGTCATTCTATATTTGTAGATAGTAAGCTCGTCGGAACTTCAGCAGGCAGACCTGTTACTGGAAAGGGTGAAGCTACTCCATTGACATTCATGCCAAAGATTACTAAGGAGCTGATAGGTACTCTGGTAGTACATAAACCTTATGCTACTTCAATACATGAAGGCATTAGTCGTTGGGGTACGGCATACATCTATAAAACCCCAGGCACAGGACGAAAGTGGGTCGAATCAAAGTTAATAAGATTCGGTCTCAAATATTTTGGTTTAATTGCAGCAAGAATAAGGACTGCACGATGAGTTTCATATTAGATCTAGCTGATTATATCGCACTAAATACTATATTGACGCTTGATACTGATCTGTTTTTAGGTGAGGAAGAAGTTGATTCTCCCGACGAGTGCGTTACTTTGATTACCTCACCTGGTTCGCTTAGAACCGAATCTGGTATGGATGTGCAGATTCTACAGGTGTTAGCTAAGGGAAAATCTTTTATTGCTGCAGAGGATCTGGCACAGACGGTGCATGATTTGTTAGCAAACAAACCTGGATTTAGTGGGTTGGAGAATGTTTTCTATTGCGAAGTTATAAGTTCTCCTTTTCCCGTCGAGAGAGATGGAAGAGGTAGATATATCTTCAGCTCAAATTTTGTTATAAGGAAGAGACAGAAAGAAGAAAGTTAAAATTGTAAAGGAGGTTTTGTTATGGCTATGGTAGGTTTGGATCTTGGTCCATGTCAAGTGCTGTTCGGGACTGAGGGTGCCGAAGTTGATCTTGGAAGGACAGAGGGCGGTGTAGAAGTTGCTTTTGTTACTGATGTCGCCGACCTGTTATCAGATCAGCATGGCACTTCGCCAGAGGATCAAGTAATTACTGGTCAGGGAGCTACAATTACAGTTCCTTTGGCAGAATACACCTTGGCCAATCTAGCCAAGGCGTTGAATCAGACCCTTGATGGATCTATAATAGATGGTGCAAGTATAGTTGGCACGAAGATGACTACTCTGGCTGAGAGTTTGCTTTTGATAAAGTATGTTAATGGAGTTCCCTCCGTTAATGAAAGTGACCGAATGAGATTTCCCAATGCTGCACCTCAAGGGAGTCCGACGATCAGGTTCAGTAAGTCTGATCAGAGAATCATTGAGATAGTTTTTACAGCTTTTCCAGATAGTCTTGATAACCTATATTACATAGGAGATGAACCCTCATAAGGAGATAATTTATGGCAACAAAAATTGATGTCGATGTATTGTTAGCAGACGATGCATTGGAGATTACCTTAAAAGGTAAGATGTACAGAGTCGAAGATGTTCCACTGGAGGTCTTTCTTAAAACCAGGAAGATTGATAAGAAGAATGAGAAAACTCTTCATAAACAGCTTGCTGCCATTTTAGGAGCTGACGTAAAGGAAATTGAAGGTATAGGATTCAGGGCTGTCGGCTTAGCACTAAGAGAGATCCGAAAGTGGATCTTCGATGTAGAAGGTCTTAAAGATATTAATGAAACTGAGGATACAGACCTAAAAAACCTCTAGATCTGATGTTTAGTTTTGTCCGCATAGCGAAGGAATTTGGTTGGACTCATAAGGAAATTCTAGGGCTTACTACTCGTCAGTTCTTTCTATATTTGCGTAATATAGATAAGTTAGAAGCTTATATACAGATTTTGGCTCTCGAAGCTACATCCTTTCCGCAAATGAAGAAAATAGACCAAGAAAGAGTAAGGCAACGTTATGTAACCATCGCAGAAGGTACAGAACTTACTTACAAAGAGAGAATAAATAGGGCATGGTCCACACTCAGAGCGAGGAGAAGGTTAGATGGACGTAGGCGATCTAATATCGCATCTAAGACTTGATAATAAGCTATTCAAGAAGGCTCTTAGGCAATCCTCTCAGGAGGCGAAAGCAGCTTTTGGTATGACAGAAAAGGTTGCTAGAGAATCTTCTCGAAGTATGGGGAGATCCTACGATGACTTCAGCAGGAGATCTGTGGCCGCAGGAAATAGAATGGCTAAGGGTTGGTGGAAGACCTTTGGAAAAGTAGCTGTTGGTTTTACGATTGCGTATCGTGCTATGAATGCCTTCGAGGAAGGTCTTAAAGCCCTAATTAGAACATTCGTGTCGGGTAGGCAAGTAATAGATGACTTCAGAATGGCCATTGTGGAGGTTGCAGCCTCCCTTCAGATGCTTACTGAACAGCCATCAATAGAAGGGCTTGAAGCTTACTATAAATTTGCTAAGGCTGTATTTGAGGATCTCGAAATAATAGCTGCCAAGCATATCTCTACTGGCGAAGATCTTAGAAATGCCTACGCTAAGTTAGCTACGATGGGAATAGTTCCCCAGACGGAAGTACAACTGGAGCAGATGGCTCGTCTCGTGGACTTAGTTATAATTCAAACGAAAGGACTTGATAAACAGAGACAGCTCAGAACAGAAATACAAGCTCTTGTTTTAGGTGAGATGAGACAAGGTGCCATCGTAGCACGAATGATGAGTCAAAGGATTGCAAACTTTGACGATCTTATTGAGAGGATGGAAGAAGAGACAGATGTCGCTGAAAAGACAAAGATAATGTTTGAAGGTATAGGTAAAGTCTTGGATGCTGTAGGATCTGTCTCTAAGGATATACAGAAGACTCATACTGCTCTGTGGACTACGTTGATGGCAGTTCTGAATAAAATTCAGAGAGCAGGACTTTTACAGATGTACGAAGACCTGCTAAGTCTGATGATAGGTATTAGAGACACCTTAATGGATCAAAATGGTCTAACAGAACAAGCTACTGTAATAGCATGGACTTATCATAAAGCATGGGCTACAACTTGGAATGCTATAAAACCTATCGCATTAATATTAGCAGACATTGTCTATTGGAGTAATAAACTTTTGGGTTTCACGGCTATTCTTAAAGGATGGGCAGGTCTGATAGTTATAATTTCAGCTGGGATGGAAAAGATAAATGCTCTTATTATGCAGGATCTCTATGATCCCCTAGCACTCTATAATAGACTCCTTGACATTAATACAAGGATGGATAAGGCTCTTACGGATATATTTATAACTCAAGAAGAATTTCGTAAAAAGTATATGAAAGGTTTGAAAACTGATTTAGAAGAATTAAGGAAATTCCTTGAAGATCTCCGGACAGGAACAAAGGACATAGAATTTGAGATAAAATGGGGAGAGGAAAAGATTACAGAGGAGTTTTGGGTAGATCTAACACACTATGCAAAAAAGTATAGACTTGAAATGGAGGTGCTGAACAAGGCAGTAGAGATATTTGGAAAAAAAGGTAAAAAGACATTAGAAGCATGGACAGAAGCCGTAAAGGAAGCTTATATCGAGATAGCGAAATTGCGATCTGCTATTGAGTATGCTCCACCTTTTGATTGGGAGGAGTGGCTAGATTTAGGGATTGATACTATGGAGGCTTACATTGCGAAAGCGAAGGAACTGGCTGCCCTTGAATATGCCCCTCCGTTCGATTGGGAGGAGTGGCTACCATCAATAAAGAGAGATCTTTCCTTGATGGAGGAATTATATAAAAACTACCTCGCAAATGTGCAGAGCGCCTTTGCTGATGCTTTCTCTGATCTATTCTTCGATGCCATGAAAGGCAAATTTGAAGATTGGAAGGATTACGTTCTTGCGATATTGGATAGCATCTTGCGTGCACTGACGGACTTATATGCTCAAATGGTAGCATTAGAAATTATGAAGAAAACAGCTAAAATGTGGGCTGGCGGAACATCTTTTGGGGCATCGATGCATGGCGGTGGCATCATAGGCCAAGATCGTGGTCCTTTTAGAACAGTACCCATCTCTACATTTGCTGACGTTCCACGAGCACATACAGGACTACTACCAAGTGAAATTCCTATAATAGCTAGAAGAGATGAAGGTATTTTTACACCTGCACAGATGAAGGCTCTTGGGAAGTCTGAGGGAGACAATTACAATATTGTTATTAATGCTGTGGATGCGAAATCTTTTGCAGATCTAACAAACCGTAATCCCCAAGCAATATTAAATCCGTTCAAGAAGGCTCTTCGGAGTGGTGATCGTGAACTTCGTGGTGCAATAAGGAATACAGTATAATGGCAGCATTTCCTTCATTAACATCTGTACTCTATATCAGTCCCTTCTCAGAGCAGATTCAGTTTAAAACTCTCGTATCGAGATTCGGTGAATCAGGCGAAGAGAAAAGGAAACAGAAGTGGCTGTATCCAAAGAGACATGTAAATATTGGTTATAAATGGCTTACTCTAACTGATGGAAGAACAATATGGCAGTTCTATCTAGATCGAAAAGGTGCGTTTGAAGCTTTCAATCTTTTCTATTCTCGTAGTGATACCTACGAAGGTGAATATGTTGGAACTGGAGACGACTCGACTACAGTCTTTAATTTACCAGCTAAGAGTGCTACAGGCTTTGTACTTTATAAGAATGGGGTTGAGCAATCAGCCGGTGGAGTTGACTATACATTCGGTTCGGGAAGCGGTGCCGACGGAGCCGATAAAGTTACGTTCGTGGCTGCTCCAGGTGACGGAGATCGTATTATCTGTGACTTTACAGGAATTCTGAAAGTTAGAAGTAGGTTTGCTCAGGATATACAGGACTTCGATACGTTTTATTTATTGCTCATCCATATGGGCATAAGACTAAAAGGTTTACTTAATGCGTAGCATTGATACAGATATTTTAGCGCAGTTTGAAGCAAAGGAATTACGTCCCTTCATGCTGCTGGATATGAATATCAATAGCACACATTATCGGAGAACCGACTGTGATGTTCCTATCGTACTCAATGGAAATAGATACGAACCTCTCGGATTCCGCATCAGTCCGATCAGATATAGTGCCACAAATATTGTAGACCAGGTACAAATTGATGTAGACAATCTAGATCAAGTTATGACTGCTGCCTTTGTAGGAGGAACTCCTCAAGGTGAAGATGTAATTCTCGAAATAGTCGTACTGGATTCCGACTATAATCTTATTCCAGATGCAAGTACATCTGTGACCGTTTTTGAAGGTGAAATTGACAGTTGGAGCCTAGATGAGGAAAAGCTATCAGTTATAGTAACCGGCGAGCTTGCAAAATGGGCGCAGCGTACATTGGCTATACATAGTGCATCCTGCCGATGGAAAGTTTTTAAAGGGACAAACTGGGTTACTAACGGCACTTTCGATTCTGATACAATATGGACAAAACAAACTGGATGGGATATTGGAGTTACCCATGCTGGAAAAGCTCATTGCGATGGTTCTCAGGCGGCTAATACCCATCTGTATCAGAATATACCATTAGTTATAGGGCGTATTTATAGGGTAAGTTTCACAGTATCGAATTACAATGCTGGCAATGCCGCCTGTGGATGTGGAGACGGTGCATGGTCACCGTGGAGAGGTGCAAACGGCACTTATCATGAAACATTAACTTGTGCGGGGAATACTACCTTTTATATTGCTGGTGATGCAGATTTTATTGGTAGTATAGATGATGTAGTTCTATATGATGTAGCTACGAATCAGTGTTTGTATGCAGGAGCAGAGACATGGTGTGATCGTACATACGCACGATGTACAGTCCTTGGAAATACAGACAATTTTGGAGGATTCAGATGGCTCCCAAGTATTATTGACAAGGAAGTTTGGTGGGGAAGGCTAAGAGGTGAGGATGAAACCTAGTTTAGTTAAAGTTACAAGCAAGTATGTTGGAGCACCATATAAGCTTGGGGGATGGTCAGTTGAGGAGGGATTTGACTGTATCTCACTAATAGTTACTATAGGAGAGGATATCGGGCTTGAGATGCCGAAGAATTTTGGGGGATATGATCGTAGCAATTATATGAAGATCTGGATGGAAGAACCTTCTAAGGCCAAGGAGCTGATGCTTGAATTTGTAGCTTCACTTGGAAGGGAAATCAAACCAAATTTCTCCTCCGCATGGGATTTATTAGTTATCGTGAATAAGAAAAGTCCTACGTCGTTTGTGGTTGGAATCAATGCTGGTAATGGCCTGATTCTGTCCGCCTTTACTGATATAGGTGTAGATTTAATTCCCTCAAAATCAGTAGAAATAAGGAGAGCGTACCGATGGGTGATGCTGCAGAGGTAATACAGACTGCTTTTGGGATTGGTATAATGTTTGCTGCCATTGCTACTCAACAATATTATGGCATATATTGGGGTATGGCAGTTATGGCTGGCGGAGCAGTTATACAGTATTACATAGCTGAATCCCTCAGAAAAGACGTCGTCAGCGCAGCACCCTTGGCAGGTGGAGCAGGACTTAGAGCGAATACCAGATCGACTCAAGAATTAATAAAAGTTGTATATGGTCAGTTAAGGATAGGCGGTAATGACGTTTACATAGGGGTATCAGGAACTGATAACGAAATCCTCTGGATTGTTCAGACTCTTAGTGAAGGTGTATGTGATAGTATATATCAAGATGCAGGTATAGATCAGGTATTCCTAGGAGATTTGCTCTATAATCAGTATGGCGGTAATGCGGCATACTACTTTCATGATGGAGCATCGGATCAGGTTGTTGATGCAAATCTTAATGCAGCCCTCGCAGAGTGGACTGACCCACTTCATCATACATGCTACATAGTCTGGAAACTCACTTATAATAGAGACTACTTTCAGTCAATTCCAAGGCGGACGCTCATACTTAAAGGTAAAGAATTATTTGACTTCAGGGACGATTCTACTGCATATTCTAACAATCCTGTTCTATGTTTGTACGATTATATGACCAATGCTAGGTATGGCTTGGGTATGGATTCATCCAAGATTGATATACCATCTTGGACTACAGTGGCTAATTATTGCGATACTAAAGGATGGACTTTAGATATAGCCTTAACAAGTGATCAGGCGGCACAGAATATTATTGATACAATGCTTGCTCACTTTAGAAGCGAACTCGTTTGGTGGGACGGCAAATTCTACCTTAGATATGCGGATTTGAACCTGGAATCATCTGTAATGACTCTTGAAGACAAGCATATCGCTCAAGAAGAGAGCGGCAAAATGATGATCACTGTCAATGAGCCGCCACGCTTCGATAAACCTGATGGACTAAATGTCGACTACACAGATCCTAATAGTGATTACATAATTAATTCATTTCCTGTCGGAGATACATTAGGTGTTATTAGAAAGTTAAGTCTAATTGGATGTACCTCTCGACAACAGGCTGCAGATCTCGGAGTTTATTACCTCGAACGAATGCTGTTAGATCGTACAATAGTCGGAATCTTTAGGGATGATGCATTAAAGCTTGAAGTACACGATCCTATTACTTTGAATACGTCCGCTCTTGCAATCGGTAATCTGTTGATGCGGGTACGAGAGACCAACATTCAGGAAAATGGTACGGTAGAATTGGTGCTGGCATATGAGAGTATACTTCTTTATAATGATGATTACGACTTCGATGCAGAAGGGATATATCGATGCTCTTTGCCCGATCCTACAGCAGAGCCTCCCAGCTTGTCGAACGTGCATAAAACGGAGGAGACATACGACTACCGACTTCGTACTTTTACTCGATTGAAAGTCACCTTTGATCCGCCAATGAATTACGCATGGTTTTCACACGTGGAGGTGCGTCTCAGTTTTGATGATGCAACTTGGGAATATCTCTATGATGTTAACACGGACTTTACACTTGATCCAGTAGAAGAAGGTGTTACTTATTATCTTAGATTAAAAGTAGTCTCTATCTGGGACACAAAACAGAAAGATAGTAATGATTATAAAATCTTTTGGACAGTCGGAGGTCATATATCGCCTCCGGAATCTCTTGCATCATTAAATGCCATAGTTAATGCTAATTGTATCAATCTCTACGCAGAAAAAGTATCTGATCCCGATGTCGAACTTTACGAATTTCGTTTAGGAGGATCTTGGTCAGGTGCTGTATTTCTAGCAGCTTTGCGTTCTCCGAATCTGTCTCTCTACGGTGCTAAACCTGGAGACCATACATTTATGGCTAATACCCTAGGTAATAATGGAATGTATGGTGTTACACCTAGGTCCGCATCAGTTGCTCTGAAAGATCCACCGGATGGCTGGGCTGTACAAAATATTGAGACTTGTGACTATAACGGAATAGGTACTCATGATAATACTGAGCATGTAATTTATAGTGAAGATGACTATCTCAAATGCTCGCATAGTGGAGATGTATTAGTCGGTACTTATAAATCACCAATTTATGATAGAGGAGCATCAGCACGGTACCTGGTCTATGTCCTAGCAGATATTGTAGTTACTGGTACAGGTACTACCTGGGATGATGTTCTCAAGGCATCAGATCTAATAGCTTGCAAATGGTCAAATATCGGAATTACAGTCAGACAATGGACGGAAATATTTGCTTTGGAAGCAGGTCCATCTGTAAAAATGATGCTCAAACATGGAGAATCAAGTCCTCCAACGAGCGAAGTCAAAATGATGGAAATTCTCTCAACTATTGTTATAGGTAGATATTTTCAGTTAGAAATAGAGATTACAGATCCCAGCGATGCGGTCAACGCATTAGTAGAAAATTTTACAATGAAATTTTGCCAATAGAGGAGGTACAAAAATGAGCCAAGACTGGACAGATAATGTATATGCTGCAGGACATATAGGATCAACAGATCTCCAAAATATGGAGAATAATTTTGCAACCTTAAAATCGCTATTTTCTGGGGCTGCACAACCTGCATCTATGGCGGCTTGTCATCCTTGGTTTGACGCCGTTAAGCATGTATTGAAAGTCAGAAACGACAACGATTCTGTTTGGATAGGTCTGATGCATGGAGATGTCAGTCAGAAGATATGGATCTATCGAAATGCAGCAATGAGCGGCTGGGCGATAGATTCTGGAGTCAGCGACAAGGTATTAGGCCTCAAGGGAGGAGCCATTTATACCACCGGCGCAGCGAGTGCCGGCACCTGGACACAGCCAGACCATACGCACACAGGACCGAGCCATACGCACACCGGACCAAGCCACAATCATAAATGGTATGAGGCAAATATATATACCGTGGCGGATAAGTCATATGATGAAGCGGGCGCAGAGATAAGCATTCCGGCTGGGGCGGGAGCCAAGTTTTATGATCATAAAACAATCCAGTATGATGCCAATAAAGCCGCCCGGCCCGTTGGTGATATGTGGACCGCAAACGAAGGCACCGGAGCAACCGGAGCCGAAGGCACCGGAGCAACCGGCGGCGGAGCCACTGCAAACACATATCGGCCGGCTGCTGCAGTGGGCACCTTGCAATATTTAGATCTATAAGGAGGATTTATGATCAGCAAAAAAGATGAAAACCGCCTGCGGGAAATGATCCAGCAGGAACTCAAGGCAGCTCTTTACCGTAAGATTACCATTGAGCACGGACCGCGAAACCAGGGAGATCCGGAAAAGGTCATCAAGGAAGAAGAATGGAACGTACTAGATTTCCTTTGTGTGTATCTGCCAAAGATCGAGGCGGCTCTGCGGGGTATGCAAGAGGATTTAGATCATACGAAAAACAATCTCGTTGCAAATAACAACGCTCTGAAAGTAGTCGGTGAGGCTCTTATATCAATGGAAAATTCAGCGAAGAACATAGCTAAGCTTTCGGATACGATAAGGTATATCGAAAACTCTCAGACTCCTTTAAAACAAAGAATTATTAACTTGCCTCTATGAAAGCCATACTCGATCAGGACATAATTATCTATATCACGGAAAAAGGTGATACTGAGATCGGCACGATTCCATCAAATAAAAAGGATGTTGGCCTCGAACGTCTTAGATGGAATGGAACGAAAATTGTTGATCTAGCAGATATGTCCGAAATATGGGTAAAGTCGGTGAGTAACAATTTTTATGAGCTGCATGCTGTTAAGGTACTGGATACGCAGAAAGTCCAAATGACATATAGAGATCGGAAGAATCTAATCATAGAAGATGGAACTATCAGAGTAAAGACTGCCTTAGAAATAGAAAATGGGATGAAGGTAGAACAGGAATCTATGACTAGGAACCAGCTTCGACAGGTATTCAAAAGGGATACTGGTGATATTGAGGATCTCTTGGCGGATGCATGGAAGCTTATATCATTGATCATTATTTTTATGCGCACCAACGATCCTAAAGTTGCCGCCTTTCTAGATGATATTTTACCTAATTTACAGAAAGCTTACCCTCTTGAGAAGATCAAAGATCAGTTAAGCGAAAATATAGCAACCATTAAAAATCTGATGCAGGAATATTATCAAAGGAAAGAAAAAAGAGCTGGTTAGGCAAGGAGAAGCTTCAAGACTAGGAGGGCCAGGGCCAGCTCAGAGGGTCAGAGAGTAAGAGAGTTGCATCGTCCTTTGTCTCCTTTGTATTTTCACTTGGTGAAATTACGAAGCTCCGCTTCGAGATTTGTTTTCTCTTCTATGAGCGTATCGATCTGCTGTTTATAATGTCTTACGCATTCGCCGACTAGTATACTTAAGGCAAAATGATCTACTACAACAGGGCATCCTCTTCCTGCTAGCTTTTCTCTCAAATTAGAAATACTAATCATCTGCTCTTTGGGCAAATCAATGAAGTCTCTATGTCGCTCAGTTGCTACAATCAAAACCGCCTTGGGATTGCCTCTTACGCCATACAATTCTGTCCATGTATGGCCTACTGCTCTTGGAAATCCATACATCATTAGTTCTTCAAGTTTTGTCATCTTCTTTCTCCTTTTTTAGAATTTCATATACTTTCCCTAAAGGAATATCCAAATCAAAAGCTATCTCCTTTGGATTGTCCTTAGCTTTATACATCTCTAATACTGCAGGAATCATCGCTTCGTAATCACGTGCTCGTTTAGCTCTCTTCTTCTCGTCTTTAGGAATCCTCATAAGGACAGTTGGTTCGCTGATGCTTAGTAAAGCAGCGGTAACTTTAGCTGAATGGTTCTCTTCTATATAGAGAAAATATATTACTTTGTTGAGAAGGGTTTCGTGCTTCTCATCCTGCATACGGTCAAGGATATCAAGTATCGGGAGTTTGAAAGTCATGCTATTTCTCCTCTTTCTCTCATTCGTATACATTCCATTTCTTTTTCTATGTGCTCACTTATACTCCGATCAGTTCGATATAATTCCACTGCAGGATCTTTTTCTGGATCGTGAAAGACTTTTGCAAGCTCAATTATTAGCTTCGCAATTCGATATATTAACATATCTTTATCTAGTTTTTTATCCATCATCTTTCTCCTTTGTTAATTTATAAAATATTCCTTGCTTGGAGGTAACTGGCTCGATTCTTTTGCTATCCATAAGGGTCTCAATAATTTTGTTGAATTCTTCTCCATCCTGAATTCTCTTATATACCCTCCTCATAAGAACTGAATGTGACATGGGTTCAGGTGCATTCTTCCTAATCATTCTAACAAGCAGCTCTCCTATATCACTCCTAGCAGTTGCTCCTATAAAGTCTACGGTTCTAGTCATGCCTTGTTCTAGAAATTCTATAGCTTCCACTGCACTCCAAAAGTGATCTTTCGTAATTATCATATCATTCGACTCCGATACCGACAGGAGCATAGCAGACTTCAAAACATGGTCATGCTTTCTTTCGTAGAAGGAATCTAGATTCGGTGAAGGTGATCCTTCCAATTTTATGTACCACTTATTGAAATCTTTACGACACTCAGGTGTAAGCTTGATCTCTCCTTGGAGTAGACTCATGTCATATAGGTCATCTATCAAGCCCTGTCTCAGCTCCTTTCTCAGTCTAGGTTCTGGTTCCTTATGTCCTTTCTTTGCTGTGACCATGAGTATCCTACCCAGGAATCCACTAGAGAGTGCTAGAACAGGAAAAATTTCTCCCATCTGTCCTGGAGTAGTTCCTGCCAGAAGAGATGGGCAGGGATTTCGGACTTGAACGAATCCTTTATTTCTTGTCAGAAAATCGAGTCTAGACTTCGCTGTGTATGCAGCTGTCAAAAAGGAAACGAGATCGGTGATGTACGAAGCTTTGCTGAACATATTCGAGAGCTCATCGGCATGTAACAATACACTTCCATCGGGTCTAACTCTGCCCGTAGGAGATACAGTAGCTCGATTCATTAAGTCGGTCAATCCCTCGACAGTAGTCCTTTCATGGACAGCACGAATGTCCTTATTGACAAGCAGGAGATCGAGGCCCAATTCCATAGCTACACTTTTGCGACAGGAAGCTGATTCAGCGACTAGGATGACATATTGATTTGGATAGATTGTGTAAGCATCTTGATCGATCCAAATGTTTCTCTTGAGGGTAGCTGAGATCATTGATAATCCAATCCAAAAATGAAATATATCTGGAGCCTCTTGCTTATGTATGTACCTTCTATAAGTCTGTAACCAACCCCCAATACAACGCCGTGACATATGCTGTTTCTCCTATTTCGTTACAGACTTTTATATATGATTCCACTTCTTACGATTTACTATAGCACTTGTATGTCCTCGATCTATCTTAAACATTTTGGCGATTGTAATTAGTTTGACACCTTGCTTAGCTAATCTTCTTATTTCTAAAACTTCCTCATCTCGTAGTTTTGCGGTAGGACTACATTCACCTGCGTTAGAATTATATCCGTATTTGAAAGAATGCTTAATATTTTTAGATGGTGTAGTCCATTCTAAGTTTGTTAATCTATTATTTTGAGGGTTACTGTCCTTATGGTTTGCTTCATGTCCAGATGGACATGAACCGACAAAAGCTTCTAGTACCAATCTGTGTATAGATTTAGTATATGTTTTATTTCCTTTGCGTAAAGATACTGCTGCATGTCCATAGCTTCCATAATTAGGTGTTAATAGCTTAGACTGAAAACTGTTAATTATGCTTGATTGTTTATAAGATCGTACATTTCCAAAATTCGATGTTTCATATTTAGAAAAATCTTTAACAGGTTTCCAAATCTCTTTATTCATATTGTTCTACCTCCTTTTATATTTCTTTCATGCTTCCCCAGTTTTCGCCCACCGAAATATCAATGGGAATCTTTCTTTCAGTATCCCAAATCATAATAGGAATATCATATGCCTCCTGTAAAGCTTCTATACCATACTTAACTTCCTTTTCAGGAACAGACAAGATGAGACCATCATGTTGATCCATAAGCACAATGTAATGTTTGTAAAGTTTCTTCATTGCTTTCTTGGTAAGATCTCCTGATGTGCTTTGAGGAAGGAAAGCATAACCTGCCCTAAAGAGAGTTTCATTTATATGCCCAATAAAAATCTGCCTTCGACCAAACGGATTAATAATAGTTCTATCTTTTCTGATACAGTCCTCGACATATTTGTAGTATGTGCTCCTAATTCCTGGATACAGTTCATGGAACTTTTCAAGAAATATCTTCGCATCACTAAAAGGAATGTTGGCTTCATGTGCGAGAGTCCAAGGCCCGACACCATAATCTGATCCATGACCCATATTCTTAGCGATAATGTACCTTTTATCAGCTTTTGTAACTTCCTCTCCGAAGATGCCTTTGGCAGTCTCAAAGTGAATTCTTCCACTATCTACAGCTCTAATATAACTTTCATCTTGAGAGAAATATGCAGTCAGTCTGGCCTCTGCCTGTTTTTGGTCAGCTCCGACTAGTATATGACCTTTTTCGGCAATAAAGAATGTCCTCGTTGGGCCTCGCTTTACATTATGGAGATTTCTCCCCCTACCGGAATATGTCTTTCTGGAGGATAAGCGTCCTGTCTTAGTTCTGGCTAATCCATAGCTGCATCTAAATCTTCCATCTTCGATATTTTCGTCATCGAATATACTCTGAAAGCTGTAATCTTCTTTCACTTCCAGAATAAGCGTAGGTATATCAGATTGGTACTTATATGCGAGCTTTTCAAGAGATTTCTTATTTGAGGAAGTTTTCCTTGTTTTTCTATCTAAGTAAGGAACCCATTTGAAGTCATCATAGAGAAGCTTTTTTACCTGCGTATGAGATCTGACATTGAACTCATAACCTGCCGCCCCAAATATATGTGCCTCTTTAGCTTTTATAATATCATCTAAATCTTTTCTTACCTCTGGTAGTCTCTTCATATCGACAGGAACGCCTCGTAGATTCATTTGATAGACAGGCTCAATTAGCTCAGCATAGAGATCGTCATAAACAGAAAGCATGTTATCTTCTTCTAATTCTACCTTTTCTTCTTCGATAGCCCAGAGAGTGCTAACACAATCGAGCATGTTGTATTCCCAATGATCTCTCTCCTTTCCTGCTTTGATAGCTGATCTTTTGACTTCTTCATCTTCATCTCTCTTATAGAATGGAATATCTGTATAAATACTTACAATAGTTTCGAGATTATGACGAAGCTCACTGTAAAGGCAGCTATGCATAAGCATCGAATCCCATCGAGGAATCTTTAAGTCGATTCCATGATTATGCATTACTTCCCAATCAAAGAAAACATTCTGTCCTGCGAGATTCAATTGAGGAAGGACTTCAGATAGCCTTTTCCAGATGACGAGTTCCTCAGCGAAGCTCCAATAGTTAGCTCCATTTCCCCAATAAAAAGGAATGCAAATCGCATCCTGTCTTGACCAGGCAATACCGATGCATGAGAGAAGTTCATGGGGTGTCTCGACATCAATGACAGTGAGAGGATGAAGTTTCTTCTCTAACATATCCAGAGTTTCGAGGACTTGAGATAGTCTTGGTTGGATGATAAAGTTATATGTAGGAAACTCAAACTCAAAATCTTTATCTTTAAGCCTTCTGACACGGATGAGATCAGCTACAATGAGAGGCCAGACATCATGATTGTAATGCATTATGGAAGGATGATAAGAAGGGATAACAATGCAATCTTGTCTGATTGACTCTTTTGGTCTTAGAACCGATCCTCGGAAGTTTCCTATTCCTCTTTTATCTGTAATAGCTCGTAAAGGATATTCCCCTAAAGGGACAAGAATTTTGGGGTTTTCAAGATTATTTATTTCCTCTACGAGTTCCAACTCACTCATACGTAGAGTCTCTGGCCCAACACGAGAGATTTTGTTGCCAGGCGCTTGGTATTTCAGAATATTGGTCAGATATAGTTCACCTCTGAAAAGATCTGCCATCTTGAGAAAGCGGTTTAGATGCTGGCCAGCCGAACCCACAAACGGAGTAGGTGGATTATAATTGACTTCCTCTGAAGCCGGTGCTTCACCGATCAGTACAATCTCTGCGGAGGTTGGGCCGGCAGGTGGAACTCTTATCATATTAATCCTCTTGAGCTGCCTTAAATCCTGCGAGAAAGCAGTACCACCACACCTTCCAGTCCTCCTCTGCTTCTCCAAGATCGTAATCTAAGGACTCTCTCCATTTTTTAAACTCTGCAAATGCCTTTCTTGAAACTTCATCCTTAAATATCATTTGAACCTCCTACATATCGTGGAAATATATTTCTTGATATGAAACTTTCCTTTACCTTTCTTTTCTTCGATCTTCCTGCGTTTCTTAATCGCTTTGAAGTTTCTTAGGCCCAATTTTCTATCGCATTATAGATTTCTCTTGTCAATTTTACGTCATACAGTGCACCGTGAGCTTGCTCTAGATCTACACTCAGTCCGATTTCCTTAGCAACGGTCATCAGCTTGAAATTTTCCATAAGAGGACGTACTTTGTCTTTGAGAATATACATGGCTAAGGCCATAACATCCAGCGGCGGGTACCAGAACCACGAACTGAAATATTTGTCCTGGTTCTTCTGCCAGAAACTTCTCAGAAACTGAGCATCAAAACCGACGTTGTATCCAAGAAGGACGAATTTATCTTTTGGATTGTACTTATCGACATGCATAGATAACTCAGCAGTAAGATCGTTATAAACCTGTCTTGGAGTAGAAAAAGAGCTGATCTTTTCTTCTGTAATTTTGTTTACTTCAAGTGCCTCCGAATCGACTAAATCATTTGGAAAGGGCTGGCAGTTAAAAGTTAATTCTTTGTAAATATTTCTATACTCTATAACGCATCCTATTTCAAGGATTGCATTAAGCTGAGGATCGAGACCTGAGGTCTCAAGATCTAGGAACAGTTTTTTGATCATCTTTATCTCCTTTCTTTTTGATGTTCAGGATGACACCGACTAAAGCTGCTATCATTAGTATCCATGTGAATATTGACCATAGAACGCTGTTCATATTAGCTTCTTTTCTGTATCTACCTTATTAATTGGAAACCATAGATGAATCTCATAATCTGATAGAGGTCTACCATCCTCCACATTTGGGTTCGGATCGTAAATCCTGTTACCATCCCAATAAATAACATGCTCCTTTTCTTTATAAGTTTCTGACTTAACAACGACAAGGGCAGGATAGGCAGTTATCTCGAACCATAAATTAATAGTACCGTCTTGAATGGGGTTTTCTTTGATATCTACTCCGACACCTACTACATATTCTTTAGATAATAGAAATCTATAAAAATCATAATCACCATAAGGAGGAGAACTTCCTATGAATTCCTCAAATTCCTCCGGTGTACTATCTGTAGCCATAGCAGCTACAACTGCTACACAGTTATGAGATCCTGGTTTCTGTTTCATTATTTCTCCTTTATTCTATGAAGGCCGAGTCTAAATATTCCATTCAGATCTGGGGGACGAAAAGTGATTGGTTTTAATATTTTACCATCTTTCCTTCTACCTCCTTTTGTCATATTAGATGTATGTACTTCATCAAGAATATACTGCATATTCAATCCACAAGATACAGCAGTTCCATATGCGACATATAATAGATCAGCAATGCCATCAGCTATCTCTATTAGATTCTTATCTCGCAGAGCATCTATAAGTTCATTCAACTCTCCAAGCATCAACCTTATCCTTAGCTCAACTACTTCTGTAGGAGGAACTTTTGGATGAGGCTCTATATGAACATTAAAGAATTTGTGAAAATTATATACAAACTGTTGTTCTGTATTCATTCTTATTCTCCTTTCTCATGCTGTATTCCCTTAATCCAGTTCTCCGCCTTCAAAAATTGTTCTGCATCCTTCTCAACACCTATTGATCTCCGACTTGTTAAGATAGCAGCGACTATGACCGCTCCGCTTCCCATCGTGGGATCAAGAACGATCTCGTCCTGATGAGATGACAACTTGATAAATTCTTTAAGGAGTTCAAGAGACTTTTGTTGTGGATGAATTCTTTCTGTAGAAAGAGGACGATTAAAGATAAATACATCTGAAGTAACATAGTTTAGGGGCCGACGGCCTTTAGTACAGAAGAGAATATTTTCATAACGTGGCATGAACTTATACTCAAAATCTGTATATCCACCTCCCTCCTTGACCCAAACTAAAGGAAAAGGTCTAACATCAAATCGCCATTTACGTTTTGGATCGAGAACTTCATAATCTGTAATAACACCGAGAGCATCGACAATGGGTTTCTGATTTTGTAGAAGATTTACATAATAACTACCAAATTGTGATCCTATAAACATATACATGTGCGAATCAGTCTTCATTACTCTATACAGTTCGGGCATCAATTTGTGGATAAGGTTTTTGGAGGTTTCCTCTGAATCATCGTAGAATGTTTTTTCTCCTCTTGGGCCACGAGCGTCTGCTATATCATCTGCATTTATTCCCCAAGGAGGATCGAAGATTATTAAGTCTATAGTTTCATTATCTATACTTTCCCTAACATATTCTACACTATCTTTTTGAAAGAGCATATAAGGATCAGAACTTTTAGTCAGTGCAAATCCTTCCTCCTTATCTCTCCTAGCCAACTCCGTCAAAATGGCCATCTCTTTTATTTTACCAAGGCTCTTTAGAGCCTGTTTCTTCGAGCTGAATTCGGCAATCTTGGGAAGAGCTTCCATCGCCTCGATCAAGGAGATGTCCTGCGACAGTGTTCCTATAGAAACTCCTAAATAGTTAGCACTATCTTCCAAAGACCACCCTCCACTTTTGTGACCTTTAACTGCTGCTCCATGCTCTTCTTGAAGAAGAACATGTATTTCTGCACGTAGTTTGGCATGCTCATTCCATTCTAATTCCTTATGAAGATTCTCTTCACGTTCGATTACCTTTTTCATTAAAGGAGAAAGATCTTCTTTATATAGTACTCTTATCTTTTTTAATCCTAAATTCTTAAAGCAGGTTAAACGTCGATAGCCTGCGACAAGACTGTTATCCTTTTTGTTTATGATGATAGCATTAAGTTGACCTACCCTTTCGATACTGCCTTGCAATTCCTCTAAATTGCCTAACTCTATTCTAGCTCGACCCTCGACAGTGATGCTTTCAACAGGAACTGTTACTTCTTTATCATTCATTAGAATTCTCCTTGTATTTAGCGATTCCTTCTTTTATAAAGTAAAGAGCTTGTAGCACTATTGTTCAATGCTCTAACTCAGCTATATTTACTAAGTCTCGATGAATATCGAAATACTTAGGCCCGAACTTTATATACATCTGGGGCCTCCTAATCGGACTTGGACTTTCTAAGGACTTTCGTCCTCTCTTTTTTCCTTTTCGTCTTGGAATCTCTTTTCTCAGATCTTCAATATCTTGGAGGACTTCTTTGTAACTTACATCCATCTCTTGAACAGTCATTATTTTCTCGGCTGCTCCATCGGTCATTCTCTCTTCTTCTATACTATCGGAAGTCTCAGATGAGATTAGTTGCGTCGCCTGTGCATATGCAATACGCCTCTCACAACTCCGGCATCGTTCATTATTTTTATCTTCATTTCTTAATTTGCATTCATAACATGGACTACGCATTAGATTCCCAAAACTACTTTTAAAACTTTTTTGGATTCTTCTATCTCTTCCTGTGACAAATAATGCTTTGTGAAAGGTTTTAAGGCATGCATAATATTATAATACCACCTGAAAGTTACAGAACGATCTAACTCAAGCAGATCTATAATGTACTGCGGTATGGGCCTCTCTCCATTCTCCAGTCTTGTTAAATATGAGGGAGAAATGCGAAGCATTTTGGCCATTCCATTTTTATTCATATCTTTTGAGAGTCTAACTAAGTGAAAACGATCTTTAAGAGGCAGATTTTCCATTGTTTTTTCTTTCATTTTAAAAGGCCAAAATAGGCCACACGTGGTAAGTTAAAAGGTTTTTAAGGCTATGCCCTTAGTGGCCTTGTGAAAGCCGCACGGGACGGGCGTTTGGCGGCCAGAAAAGGTTTTTTCACGGTTTAAAAAACTGTAAAATGACTTTGGAAATTTGGATGATGGGAGAGTGAGAGGTTACTCAACACCGTGTGCGAGCTCTCCACAGATGACGTAACGTTCCGCCATCCGTGCATCAATAATGATAGGTTCTGTTAGGACACTTATCATACCGCCACTCTCCCAAACTACTTACGCTGCATGATAACCATCAACCTGATTCCGATACTCTCCACTTCCTTCCGGATACTCTCTTGAGGTAACATCTATCATCAGCTGCTGCTCGAAAATATCTTCAAGCTCAAATCCATCCTCATCCCATTTCTGACCGAGAGCTTCGAGCATGCTCTTCAAAACCCAGAGGCTTTGTGGAAGCAGAGAACAGTTCCATCCAATCATCTTTCCTTCCATCTCGCCCTCATCGCACTTGGAAATGACTTGGATGTAGGCTCCTGCATCGGACTTCTTCAACTTTGAAGATGGTTGAATTGTGACGAGATGAGTGCCATCAGGGAATAACTCGAACCCACTTTCAACATCGTCAAGATGCACGTTTATTCTTGTCATCAGACTTTCCTTTCATTTAAAGTTAATAGTTGATAATACTTTCCTTAGCCTGGTGTGCTTTGCGATTCACCTCCTTTCATAACTTTCCTTCTTAAAATTCGTATGATATTTGGAATCCTACTTTGAAGCCGCCGAAGCCTCGGTTCTGTTCTACGAACCAGGCAACGTCGTCACTGTCTATCTCTTTATAGCTCGTTACCATTTCGTTTAAACGTAGGCAACGATAGCTAATAAAGCCTCCAAATGAAATTTTCCAATAGATTCGCCGATGATAGTCAATCCCAAGCTCACCACCAAAGTCGCTTGCCCAGTTAGCAGTGTACCTCGGCCACCAAGTGGGTGTATCAGCAACTCCAGCCAAATACTTATTCTGGTATCCCCCTAACTGTTCAATACAAAACTGGTCTTCTCTATAATCAGGTACATAGTATCCAATTTGAGACCAAAAGGAGATCCTCTTTGTAATTGAATACTCAAAACCTACCCCAAACCCGTTAAGCCTTATCCAGTCTCCATAGAGCCAGATTCGGCTTTCTGATAGATAACCATATAGATCATTTATCTTAACCTTTAATTCAATGCCAGGACCAGCCTTTGTCTCTTTGTCATTATAAATCATCTGCGATCCTTTGACTTCTAATTCAAAGGCATTGGCTGGAGTAATTGAAATCAGGATTAATAAGAATAAAAAAACGAATAATTTTTTCATAGTTGATCCTTTCTTATGGTGATCTATGGACTATCTTTCTGATTACAAATCAACTCTACCATCAGTTCTTCTTTTGTTAATAAAATAACTTGAAGGTGCAGCCCTATCACATTTGCTATTCCTCGAAGTCTATCAACATGATCTTCGCAAATGAATGCTTCATCTGTTCCAGGCCAAGTATATCTGTACTTTGCTGGATTATTACACATAATTACTCCTTTCTTTTAGGTTTAGCCCGCCTTTAGCTGGTCGAATGAAGACGTTTATTCAGCTTGTTGGCCTATCCAACGGGCGGGCTTATTTCAAAGATTCATCAAATAATTTCTTTGCAGCACAGGTTTTGCAGATGTCTAATTCGCCTGGTATCTCACAGTCAGCTCTATTGGCTTGTTGGGCAGAAAATGCTTTTTCATACTCTCTGCCCAGATTAAAGACTTTCCAAATTAATATGCAAAAATTATGACAACCTTTAGGTAAATCACCAATGGATATACCTGCAACTTCAATAGCTATTTTATCCGCTTGTGATAATTCTTTCATTTTCTGCCTAACGCCCTAATCAGCCGCAGGTTTATCCTGTCGGCTGGATTTACTGATTAGATTTTTTATTTGTTTAAGTAATTCATCTCGATCTAATTTCCAATCGGAAAGAATATCAAATACCATATCACCAGATGTTCCTCTTCTCGCTCTTTCGAACCATTCTTCTAATGATACTGAATTTCTATATTTCATTTTTATATCTCCTAAAAATCTAACGCTGCCTATGAGCCGCACGATTTATCGGGTCGGCTCGATGGCCTTGTTAGATTTTTTGCGTAAATCGTCAAAAGAAAAAGAGCTTCCACATGACGTACAAATAAATTGTATGCCATCACGAAGTAGACAATATTTAATTCTGCATACTGGACAAGATATGGATATTTTCATAACAAAAAATCTAACGCCCTAATCAGCCGCACACAGACTACTCTTCAATCTTGCTTGGCTTTTGCGGTCGGTTCTGTGTGCTTGATAGGTGGAAATATGCCACTATTCCTCCACCAGGCAATTTATAATAAAAGTGTTTTGTACGTTCAGGCCATGGGGCTTTTACATAAAGCACGGTATCAACGCACATAAAAATAATGAACGCCATAACAACATACATTAGAATTATTAACATATTTCCTCCTAACGCCTCAATCAGCCGCAACTTTGGGGGTCGGATGCATGAGGCTTGTTAGATTTTTCTTATGCGCTTTTCATAATATCTATATTTTTTCCAACTTCCGCCATTGCACTTTGGGCATGCTATACTTGGGGCATCATCACACTCCAAAAAATATTTTATGTATTTTTTCCCTTCGCAGATTTTACACATTTCTTTTTTCATTTCTTTATGAGATTCCTGCCTTCCTTAATATCTTCATAATATCTGCATCCTCGAACTCATCAAGTGGTAATGATGTTCTTGCGTCGTATTTTGTTCCCCTTGTACGAAACTGATACTTAGGATTTTTCCCTGAAGTTTTAGCCTCTAGAAAATAACATTCATTAAAGTATCCGGAAAGTTTGTCTCGCATCTGTCCATCAATGAGAGGTTTATAGCCTACTACGACCTCCGTCTCAACAACTTGAGGCCCTACCATCATAGTTGTATTTTCTGTCATAATCTTTAGATGAGCTGTACAGATAAAGTCCCTCTGAAAGTAGGTACACATGTTGGAGAATAATTCCTCCCAGTTTTTCAAGTATGATCCCCAACTTGGCCAGTTTAAGTCGCCCTCAATCTTCTTTCCGAACTTCCCTTGTCCACGAAGATAGACCAGAAGGCTTTTCAGGTGCTCGCTCAATCTTGTTAGTGAATCCAAAACAACAGTATTGAATTTGTCAAGCTCGGCACTGCCATCGAGGATTTCATTTAGAAAATCTACGACAGAGATGAAACCTGTGGGCTGCTTCTTCGGAGGTTCATCAGGATGAAGTGCTCGATACGACATCTTATCCTCGACAAGGCGATCTTCAAAGGCTTTGACTACAACATCGCCTTTATCAATTAGAGGTTTGATGTTCATCATTTCATGAGCTTTACCATCGACATCTACGATCAACGTCGGATGTCTGCCTGAACAGGCAGATGTTGTTTTACCTCCACCTGGAGGCGATATCAGTAAAAAATTCATTTATTCTCCTTCCGTTTCTCCATAAAAGTTTCCATCCTCAATAAGATTACTTACCATCCTTCTCATAAGATCTATATCATGTTCCTTATTGTTGAAAAGATAGCATCTATAAAAGCATCCCGATCCCCAACCTAGGATTCCTGCTGGCCCCATATCAAAAGGGCAGCGATGGTGATCTTGGCGGTACTTCATTGATGTTCTGCTTGGAAAGTATTCAGGAAAGTAGGCTGTTTCTTTAGTTGTAAAACCCTCGTTGCAGAATCCGCAGTTTGAGTCAGTATGATGATTTCCTGGCTCAGTACAGTCATAGAAGGTTGGTTGAAAATCTGGTGCATTAACTACCTTTTGGATCTTGAGAAGAATCTCTACATATTGAAGATTCGTTAAGTAGAGATCTTCCATATCATTTTGTGCTGGCATTTATATCCTCCTTTCAAATTCACTAATTAGGTTTTTAATGAAAGTTCTGCCTGTTAAAAGAGGTGTAACTAAAAGATGTTTATTCCATGTTTCTCTTTCCTTGTTTTTAAAGAACATTCCTACAAAATCTTCCTGCCAAGGTAAAAGATGTATTTCAGGATGTATATTTTTTAGCCAGCAGAGAAAATCATTAGTTTGTGATAAATCGGCCACTCAGTTTTTCTCCTTTCCATCTAAAATCTTATATTCATTCTTCAAAAGTCTTTCTCGAATACTTCCCTCTGTATATCTTAGGGGCAAATACTCGCATCCTCCATACTTAGTACAAGTCAAGTTATCTGCATCATTCTTGGGAAAAACTCCGGTTTCCTCCGACGACATTATTCTCCTGATCCAATCCATGGCGTTGTCTTTATACTTCTCAAGACTGGATCTCGATTTGATTGCAAGGTCTCTGTCATATTTAAATTCTTTTGGATGAACCTTAACCACACTCATTAGACATTTCGGAGTTTTCTTTTTACCTCCAACATCGAAAAGCCCATCTCTTTCAGCGGCATAAAGATAAAGTCCAATCTGTAGAGAATCTCGAAGATTTTGTAGATATGTAGGGCCGAGTGCAGCTGTGCTTTTATCCTCAATAACACAGATATCTTTCCCAAGAAGAAATACACCGTCGATCCTTCCGACAAGGAAGATAGCAGTTCCATTGATCTCACCTATCTTAAGGCGAAATCTAACTTCTGGCTCGATCATTTGATCCTTATCATTTGGATACTGACGAATGTAATCTTTCATTATTTCTAACCCTCTCTCGACAGTACGGAAATCTTTTGGATTGTTCGGATCGGGTCTTATACCAAGCACCTTGCCATCTTTTATCCATTCTTTTTGGAAGGCATCAGATGCGCCTTTCAAGGTGCCTGTAGTGCGGTATCCTTCAAAACCCTTTGCCAAGCAAGATCCCATTGCGAGAGGTTTGGGTTTTTGGACAGGAAGTATTCTCGGATTGCCATAACAGAGGTGGTACTTTTCAGGGCAGGTACTATAAGTAAGGATTTTAGAAAAGGAGAATTCACGTTCTTCCATATTAGTCCGTTCCTTTTTCAGCTGTATACTTACCGCCTAAGATAGCTCTTGCATCATCCCATGCAGACCAGACAGCGGATCGTCTACGTTGAAAGTATGACATTCCGGATTTAGGTGTTATACAAGCTATAAATTCACTATCTGTTCCAATATTCGCAACATACAAATTAACTAATCTAGCTAAAACAGATTTAACTTTTTCGCATTCCTGGCAACTCATTTTATCCTCCTTTTGTATTAATTCTTCCTTATTATATCTATTACTTGAAGCAGGAAATTTATATCTTCCGAAGGAAAAGGGTCACGATAGGAAAGATGCATCTTGCAATATTTCTGTCTTATAGCTTCTAAACGTATCTCCCACCCTGCTCCTACTATATCCCTCAATCTTTTGAAGGTATTCTTCTTTCCCCATGCAAGTAATAAGGTTGCTGCAATTATCCCGACAGCGAAGCCTATGGTTCCACCTGTAAGTAATATTGAATGTATTGATTGCATAATTTATCCTCCATCTCCTTTCATCATGTCTCTCAAAACCTTTTCTGCAACTTCCGGATCGAGACCCTCGAAAGGATTAACTGATTTCTTCTTTGATGTTTTTTTAGGAGCTTCATAGCCTTTCTTACGCTGTTCTCTTAAATCTTTTAGCCATTCCTCAAGTTGCTCCTTTGTGGCCTTTCCTATGTTAAAAGTATCTGCGCTCATTTAGATAATCCTCTCATTTAAGCCAAATCTCATCCTCTATCATTCTAACCAAGATATCTCCATGACAGGCTTTTGGCTTGCACCAGCAGCCGAGAATCTTTCCTTGAAGCTCTGGGAGTGAATTAATAAGATCTGGATGGGACATAATGTAGGCTTCATATTTGTTTATAACATCTTCTCTGGAACCATCCCAGGGAATCTTAAAAGGATTACTCCACTTCGAGGGTCTTCTTATATAGACATCATAGGCTTCTTTTTTGCAGTGAACTACTTTGGTCATTTGAGTGCTCCCTTCTTCAAAGGAACATTCTCCTTGTCTTTTTCTATCAGCGTATACAAAGCATGTAGAACGTACTTCCTCATACTCATTCCTCTAAGTTTTGCAAAGAATGCCCACTCCGTGTGGAGCTGTGAGGGTACGTCTCTTATTAAAAAAGGGATCATTTTTTGTTCCTTTGTTGGATTATGTATTGATTGTATCTTCGTAATTTCACCGACTGAAAATATGAAGTTTGAGAAGTGGAGTAGCCATCCACTTAAGATGGCTACTCCTTACCAGGATCTCACTTCTGGTACTTCGCAATAAGAGCATCGATCTCGGCCTTGACCTTTGGATCAGCTTTGGCCATCCGTGTAAGCTGTGCCTGAGGTGTAGATGGACGCACCTTTGCGGCACGGGCTGCATTGGTAACACCGTCAGATACACACTTGTTGATATGAGCCAATGCTGTTTCTGCTCCGATAGCATCCGTAGCTTCCTTGATGGTCTCATACTTTGATACTGTAACTGTATCAACGACAGTGCCCTTGCTCTTTACTTCTACTGTAAGTTTTTTCATTATGTTACTCCTTTAGTTTATTGATGTTAATATTATTTTTGGATCGGATATCATTTACCCTCCTTTCCTCCGATTCAATCTAAAGGTTGACGGTTTCATTTATTCTCCTCAGCCTTTAGATCATAGACTTCACGATCTAACCTTTCTATTTCTAAATTAATCCTATCTATCTGCTTATCGAGACGATCCTTTCTGGTAAAGAGGCGTTCTCTATAAGCCTGTAAATCATCAAGCAGATTTTCCTCTGCCAACATCTTTGCTATGTAGATCCTTTCTTCGTGAGATTTCTGTCCGACATGATTGTAAGAGCTTGAAAATAAATATCTTTTACTTATACATCCTTCCAATTCCTCGATTAGTTCGTCTACCCGAAAGTCGTGGACATTGAGTTGCGGAGCATTCTCTTCACCATAGTCGAACGTAACTGTCTTATTTTCCTTGTCATTCGTATCAAAGAAGAATGTATATGTCTCACTTTTCTTTGTTGGACTCATAATATCGTAGCATCCTAATCTAGTATGTCTTACTACTGTTCTCATTTTTATCCTCCTATGTTATAGCCGCTAATGACGCAACCTTATTGAAAAGTCTCAATCTATCCTCCTCAAGAACTATCTTTGCGGCTCTCATCAGCGTTGCCTTTTTCTCTGCTGCGTTATCCTCCAACTCGGCCAGTGTACCCAATGCTTCGACAACATGAGCCTTAATAGTTGATGAAGATTTCTTCTCAATATCCAGAAGAAGAATCTCTCCGAGATGTTGCAAAGCTGCCTTCTTTGTGGTACATAATCCTGCCGCACCTTGATACCTGACTGTGACCCTTGGAAAATCGATCCATGTTTTTTTCTTCTTCGGTACGCCAAAGATTCTATCTCTAAGTTTTTGTCTCTCGGCCTTCGATATTTGTAGAAGTAATCTTTCTATTTCTTCCTTTTCTTCTTGTCCCATTTTTATCCTCCTTTATAGGTTTATCGAGAAGTATATCAACAAGAATGATTCTCTTCTCAAGTTCATTTTTGATCTTCCTTAGCTTCGATCTGACAGGAATCGTTAGAGCTTTGTGCATCCTTAAGTTCTCAACCTTTTTCCATTCCTTATGAACGTACTTCGATGCTTCGTTTTCGCTGATCATTTTTATCCTCCTTCCGACAGTTCCTTCATTTCTTTTAATTCCTCCTGAAACGGCTTGCATCGTTCATAGCATCCTGTTTCATGCAAGGTGAATAAGCCTTTACATCCATCACAAACACCTTCTTTTACCTGCTGTATTTCATCATAAGTTGGTTCATCCATTTTTATCCTCCTAATAATTACTCAATAATCTTGCTTCTCTATCTGCTTCTTTCATATGTGCATCCGTCTTTTGTTTTTCTTCCTCTGCCTTCTTCTGCTCATATTCTCTTTTTTTGGAGTTAACCAAAACCATAAAATCATCTTGCCACTTTCCTAAGTGTAGCCAACCATACCACTCGGACCATCCAGGATTACCTCCTATAATTCCATAGACTTCAACTGCATCTTCATTGATACACAGATTACTTGGTCCATTTTCTATCGCTTTTTCGCCTTTAGGTAATACTTGTATACGAAATGTTCTGCCTCTCGCATGCGTACCACTTGTGCAATACAGCCTTCCATACTGACCTGTTGGTATTAATTTTGCGTATTCTCTTGCTCCTTGCATTTTTTATTCTCCTTTCTAATTTCTATACATCTAATGTTAAGGATATGATCTCCCACTTGCTCGACAGCAAATGGAAGATTGAGCTTTATTACTGCATCCTTTATAGCATATAGGAAAGTAGACTTGCCACATGAAGCTGGTCCATCGGCCTTGATAGAAAAAGATTGTCCAAATCTTATTTTATCCGTCACTTTTTACTTCCTCAATTAAGTAATTATCCTTCCCACTCATAAAATAACGAAAAACGTATTGATACGAATAACCTACCTTCTTCGCTATTTGATGCAGAAAGTTGTTGAATGCCCTAGTACGATTTGTTGTTTCTGTATAGAGTGTGTAGGACATCCCCATCCATGTAAATGTTCCTCGAAATCTCATTCATCCTCCTCATTTGCAATTAAAACCGTAACAATAACACCAAACGATGCTGCTGCAAGTACTCCGACAACGAACAGAAATATATCTATTTCTTCCTCCTCAAAAGGTGCTGATCGAGAAGCTCTTGAGTCATTTTGAGGATGCGACTGTTTATCTCGATGGCTACACTCTTTGCATCCCCGTTAGGAAGACTATCCTGTGCATCCTTTCCAAGTCTAAGTGCTTCCTTCCTCCATTTCCTTAAAGTTCTTTCTGTTATTGACATAACTTTATTACCTCCTCACTTTTAGATTCCTTCTCAAAGTTGATCAATGCCTGATAAACGGAAGGCTCAAGATATACTCTATCAGTAGGATGCTCATGATCGTTTGCATGGAGCCAAATTCCGTATCCATCAAAGATAGCATAAACCCCGTCTCCAAGGTACGATGCGGGCCTCCTTCCGCCTTCAAATTGTATGATTTCCATATTGTTCTCCTTTCAACTCTTAAGGTGATCCTCCAATGCCTTCTCTCCTGCGGAGGATAAACAAACAGGATCGAAGGCAAGATCTATATCCTCCAATGGCCGCTTAGAATGAGAGAACATGGCTTCTCTCCACGACAGCGGATATGATCTTTATTGAAGGATCGGTTCATTTAATCTTTCTCCTTATTAGTAGACATCGTCTGACTACATTCATTTGGACATTGAGGCATCTAACAGTCTTGATTAGATTTAGGATGCCAATGCATCTTGACATTTATATGCTCAAGTCCATCAGCTGTAAACTCTTGACCGCATAATTTACATTTACATTTAAGAGTTAGCCTATCTACTTCTTCTAAAACAATCCATGTTTCTATATAATCTTTCATCAAACTATAATTCATCCCCATGAATCACAGCCGCATTCGGCTTAGTGGATGGAACAGTTACTTCAATCTCAATCTTGTCCTTTCCGTCCGAAAACGGACGCTGGACATAAACATCTTTGATTGGAAATTCCTCATCGTCAGTTCCATATCTGCGAGAGTGTTTACAATCGTACTTTAGCGTAAATACTGCTTTCATTTTATCCTCCTGCTTTAGAGATTACTGTCAATCTTCCTCCGAACTCTCCAATCTTCATCTTAAAAGCCTCCAAGACTGGAATCAACAATGCGACCTTGCGAGCATTCGACAGAAGGTGCTCCAGAATGTTGTCTGATATGTATCCTGAATCCTGGATCGTTCTATAGTTGCCTTCCCATCGGATGGGCTTGCTTTTGGATCTTTTTCTACGTTTCATTTTTATCCTCCTTTCATGTATTCATATATGTCTCCAACTTAATTGATACGCTATTGTATATACATTCTCTGAACTTATCTTGAACATTTCGGCGATTATAGTCTTTTTAATACCCTTCTTAGCTAATCTTCGTATCTCTAAAACATCCTCATTTCGTAACTTCGCATTGGAATTCATGATACCTCTATTAGTTTTCAGACCAATTCGATAGGCATGTTCTATATTATCGCCGAATGTGACCCACTCTAAATTCTTAAGTCTGTTATCTATCTTAATGCCGTTTTTATGATTCGTTTGACATCCCAAAGGGCATGGTCCGACAAAAGTCTCCAAGACAAGACGGTGTACAAGAAAATGGGATGGTTTACTCTGTCTAAAAAGTGTAACTCTATAATATCCCTCTTTACTTATAGATCCATCCGAAATGAGAGGATCTTTCCAAGGAGCAACTCTTTTGTAAGATTTTATTCTTCCTAAATTAGATACTTCATAATCAGGAAAATCTTTAATTGGTTTCCAGATCTCTTTTTCTGTTCGTTCCATTCTATATCTCCTTAGAATATGATAGTAAGGACATCGGGAGTTTCTGCTCACAAGATCAGTATTTGCTGAATGCGGTCAAATTATCTCCCGATGCCTCAGCCGCAGCGACCTTTTTGGGATTCGAATACAACTGTTAGTTAGACGAATCCACACGTGATGGTCAGCTGTAGCACGTCTACAACATCAGTCCTTTTCAAGTCTATCACGTATAGCCCTTCCTCCGACAACTACAAATCCTATACCGAAGAAAATTGCAATGTAGTTGATAGGAGGATTGAATCCCGCTATAATGAACAAAGCACCTACTATTTGCATAAAGACAGATGCAGGCTTAGTTAGTTTCATAATATTGCCTCCTTTTTGGCTTTTAAATATTCTGCTCTCAGGCCAATACAACTAATGGTACTCGTTTTTACTCTTTTGAGCTTATCCTTTACCTTGACAAGCGAAACATGATCCTCTGCCTTGTATTGAGGATTCTTGCTCGACATCTCGCCATAAACCTTTTTGCGAATGCGCTTTGCTTTTCCTGAATTCATATCATCCTCCACAGACTTCCTTTTTGAATTTTTCTGGATCGAATTTCTTGTTATCTGCCTTGAAGAGATTACTTAATGTATCAAAGATTTTATGCACCTCTTTCATTGCTCCTATGTTTTCTGAGGTCATGTGCATTCCTCGTATTTCTTCGACCCTTTTCTTCAAAACTTCTGCCAACAGTTTGTAATGCTTCTTACTAAATTTTGTCATTTTATTCTCCATTTAAAGGTTTAATTACTTATTCCTGCCACCCTCAAAAGTAGCAGGATAAATAATTATTTATCCTCCCAAACAGGAAGCCTAACGAGCTTCTGGATGAACTACAAGAGAAAAACATAACTTTTGTTAGGACATTCTCTCCGCTTTCGCATCGAGATTCTGCCTTACTACCTTGCACCGTTCTGCCTTGAATGTCCTGAATCTTGCTGCCTTTACGCTTGATCCTTGCTGCCTTGAGATTCAGCTCGACCATAGCCGAGCATTCTTAGCTGGATTAGCATTCCAGTGCTATTTGCATAGCGTTATCATATGTATCGTCTATGAATCACGTCTCCTTTGCCAGTTTTTATCTCTGCTTGTAGGATAAGTTTTCAAAGAACAATTATTCTATTCGATAAGATCCGTCACCGCATTAACTACTTCAAGCTTCGAATCTACAATGGAAGGCTCACTTCCAAAAAGATCCTTTTTGTTGTCCCGTTCGACAGGATCGTAGAATCTATTTATCTTGATCTCGATTTTGTCACCTGTCGGCCCTGTGCCCATGCCTTCCTTAACGCCCCGATCTCCCAAAACGTCCCACATGGATAATTCCTCCCTTGCCAGATCTCTTCTTCTATGTATCAACTCAGCTATCGTCTTAGTTACCTGCTTTCCACCAAGCCCGATTATAACCTCATGAGCAAGATTCGTCTTTTGGATGGCTATCCGAAGTCTCAGAATCTCCTTCAATATATCTGAATGAGCCTGTATCCATTCCGACACCTGCCTTTTCTGATCTGGATATTTCTCCGTCTCCAATGAGGAGATGGCACAGTGATTTTTAACTAAAATTTTCAGATCATCTGCCTTCCTTTGGAGATCCTTCACTTGTTTCAATGCCTCGATGATTTTCATAGTCCTTTCTCCTTTATGTTAAGTTAATCCTTTATGCTTTACTGATAAAATTCCCCAAAATCCTTTTGCATTCTCTTGCTTCGACACCTCTCCATTCTTGAAGATTTGCTAACAAATAGAGTACATGAGTTCTTAAGTGATCTGCTGATAGTTCCAATCCTACCCTTGCATACGCATGGGCAAGCTCGAATGCTCTGGTTCTCGGTAGTTGTTGAGCTATGATCGTGCGAAAGACAGAATATACATCCTCCGCAGTCGTTTCTGAATATTCCATTTTATCCTCCTCTATTTTTATTTCACGTCTTTCATCAAGACACTTCCAGGACATACAAAGACCTCCATAGCGTTTGCACATCCAAGTGTAAGGAATGCTCATTCGATGGCTTACCATATCCATCATGCCTTTCTCGTACCTTGTCTCATTCTCTTCACAATCTTTTTTCTGATCTATAAACAATTTTACCATTTTATTTTGTAATCCTTCTATTTATTGCCTATATCTTCTAAACCAAAATCAACATCATCACCTATCATTCCTCTATCGGCATCTTCTCCATATCCCTTCACCCAGCACAAACATCCTGGCAAGTTACTCGTAGATCGGAACTCTTCACCATCTGAATAGCATGCTGCCCCGCATTCTTCACAATCGCCGATGTACTTAAATTGTTGTTCTGATTGGGGCATTTTATCCTTTCCTTGCGAACATATCATTATATGCCTGTATTTTTCTCTTCTCGCTTTCTTCATACACTTCTATAGCAGAACGTATATCCTTAGCTGTTGTCCCAATTATGTTTGCAAAGGTTTCTACATTATCTGGCTCATTAGGATCAATCACTGAACTATGAAGTTCTGTCCATTCTATAAACATCATGCCCGTGCTGTTTTTCCATACACGAAATTTTTTCTCCATATCCTTATCCTCCTAAAATGTTTTCATTAAACTGCATCGTTTCACCTGTATCGCCTGAACGGAACGTTCGAGAATAATAGAAAGAATCCTATCCTTGAGATTGGACATGATAATAAGATCACTATCCTCAATGCTCCACCGTCTACGTCTTATATTGGGATAACGAAATCGGGCGTAGTACCTTTTTCTTTCTTCATTCCGGAGCTTAGTATGTAATAATCTCCACTTTTTATTATATTTATAGCTCATTTTATCCCTCTATAGATATCGAAACTTCGTTTTTGTCAAGTTCTCCAACTATTCCGCAATCTTTACAATGCAGCTTGCATCTTACTCTTGCTCCATACTCGACAGCAGTAGCTTTGATCTCTACATTGTGGCTTCTGCAACCTTTGCAAGTTATCTCAAAAACTTTTACTTTATCCATTTTATCCTCCTAATCTAAAGTTTGTCCTACAACGATTAAATCCATGAACGTCATCCCCAATCCCCCTAAAAGTCTGATTAACGTAGGATTTTTACACATCCAGTGTAGAGTTAAAATGGTCATTATCAAAGCAAGAAAGATCATCTTTCATCTCCTTCCTTTTGTTTATTGCACACAGTCCGACTATGAAGGGGTCTATAATGCATACTAATAAACAAATTGCTAATATTGCGTAGAACATGTTATCCTCCTTCTTGTCTATGTTAGCACCTTAACTCCAGGATAAACCATTGTGCCTGGAGCGCATAGCTATACTTTTGTACCTTTACGTTCACTAACTGTCCCTGCAATGCACAAAAGGGGATAATATCTATACCTCCTCGATAAACGTAGAATTTTATCTACCTCAATACCTTTAGAAAACTCATCCGCAGTTGGACAAAGTGTTAGTTTTTTACCTTTTCCGATGGTTTTTACTCTGAGAATCTGGAAAATTCTTGATCTCTCTCTTTGAGTGTAGCCTGCATTTTTTGTAGAGTGTTGTAGATAATCTTCAGCATCCTTTCTTCTTTTGTATACAAAAATTCCAAATCCATTTGGCGACATGACTGTTTCATCTTTAGGATAGTTTAAAGGATGTATATTTCCTGGATAACTTCTTCTACTTTTTGTTACTTTATATCTTATTACCATTTTATCCTCCTAACTTCTTCCTTTGCTTGGATGCTTTATGCTCGCCAAGTTTTTTGATTTTCTGTTTTGTTGTTAAACCGTTATAATATTCTTGCCTTTTAGCTGCTTCTTCTCTTTTAGTTTCTTTACTTTTTGGCATGTTATCTTCCTAATGGTAAAAAGTATTCGCCACTTGGATCAACTACGAGTCTTTTGGAGCAGACTTCGCATGCTGGTCCTTCTTCTTTGACAAACTCGTTGTGCCAGAAAGAGGCGATCCAAGTATCCTGAGCGACAGACATCTTTTCTTTCTTTCCACAAAAGAAGCATTCAACTTCTTGGCTACCTTCGACAGCATGAATCTCATAGTGATTTTCTGGTTGCATTCCTTTAAGTTCTTGAAGATCTCTTCTGGCAGCTTCCAGAGATGGATAGAATTGAGGTTCTTCCTCTTCACAAGGAATCCATGATTTTATTTTGTATTGCATTTTATCCTCCTTTAAAGGTTTAATAGATTTGCTAAAGTTGATACCTCCTAAAAACTTTCTGGTGTATGCTGTTGAGTACAACTGTATAACACTTACCATTACTTTCCTAAACGTATCATCCTTTGAGAACATTTTATTGAACGTAAAAAATGCTATCTGCTCACCTTCAGTAAATTCTTGCTGTTCCGGTGGATTCAGCCTTTCTTCAAGATCTTCCACGTTCTCTGCGAATTTGGCTGCTTTGCCTGTAAGTATCATTTTATCCTCCTAAGTTAAATTGTCACTTGCTCCATCTGTGGAGCACTTGCATTGCCTCTTTGTAGCTGAAGTAAGGCCCGATTGCATTTTGATAAAACTGCCCTAAATTTACAACCGTTATTATTGGATTGTATCCATGTACTTTAACTATCCACCATGTTTTCATCTTGAGCACATGGTCTGCGAATATTTCCGCAGCATTCTTAATCTTTTTTTGCATTGTTCTATCCTCCTTATTAAATGTTAATTATATTCTACTTACTATAATAGTCCAATGTATTATATCCTCAAATCCGTAAGGACAATGGTAATGTGTCAGAAACGGATGATGCATTCGGCCTGTTCGTTTCGTTTCTGATTCTGCTAACTTCTCTGCATCTTTCATTGTTGAATATTTACCAATACATTCCTCTGTACTGTATATGAATCTCATTCTATCTTCCTACGTTTTAGGTTAATCCTTCATTAATACCTCCGACGACAGGAGGCATTGTCAAGGATTAATCATCCGATTTCTTCCTATATTCTCCGCACCATTCTTCTATTCCAGTTTCAGGCCACCATGCGGTAGGTCTCCAATTCTCTTCGTGCATAACATCTCTAAAAGTGAGAAGCGGAAGTGGAGCATTCTTGCGGCAGAAAACACCATCATGAAAGTGGCATGTTTCACATCTTTCTTCTTTATTCATAACTCTGCTCTCCTACTTGGTTAAATGTTTAATCCATCCTTGATCCTGTCCGGACCTTAATTCCCTCATTGATCAAAACAGCTGCGAATGCACGTGCAAATGCTTCTTTCTTTTGCATGCTTTGGTTGCCTTGATGAATCCAATACATGTATCCTCCATAATATAAACTTTTTTTAAAGGGCTCATGATTGAATGAATTGATGTCAGCGGTCGCTAATTTTGCCTTTTTTAAGGCATTGATAAATTGTCTGGATGGTATATTTGTGAGTTTAATGTTGATCCAGGCGAAGCCACATACTCCGTCTGAAATGTGGTAGGATTTGATGACATCTGAATGGTCATCAGTTACGTCTTTGTGTAATTGAACGACCATCGGAGTGGGTATGCAGGCTTTGAGGGCATCTGTACCTGCTTGCAGGGCTTTGTCAAAAATCTTGATTGCGTCTATTGGATCGGAATGCTTTGATCTGGGCTTTCCGATCCTGTCCATAGCCTTATCCATCTTTTGGTGATGCTCTAAAAAATCACCAACTTCTTTGATTCTTACATTCTTGTTTGTTCCTTTCGGTCTTGCCATGTTATCCTCCTAAAAGTTAAATGATTCTATAAGTTCTTCTCCTTCTTCTCTGTAGAATACTATTTGCTCTGTGTGCATTCTAAACTGTACGAGATATTCTTCATCGACCTTCAACTTGCCACGCCAAATTAGGTCGATTCGATACTGTTCTGCTTTCTTAAGCAGTAATCCTGAAATTGAGTTTTCTATGTCATTCTCCTTTAAACGTTGATCCTGATTTTACTTATATCTCCATCAACCGCTATGGGGATACTAACATTTTCAAATAGACTTGTCAAGTCTTTTTTCCACTTTAGTTAAAAAAAGATTTTTCTTTAGTAATTTCAATAGGTTAGGCGACAATTTTCTTGTTTGGTATGTAAATTGCTTGACTGTAAATTTTACTGTAAGTAATTTCCTTGTGTTGTAAGTGGTTGAAATAACTTGAAAATTTAAGGTTCCATATTTTCTCTGTTGATTCTGGTTCCCCGCTGATCCCAGCTTTGTTGGAGCCAGCTTGTCTGGCTGTGTAATTTCAGTCGGTGAAAATACGAATGCGGTTATCCAGTCAAAAGCGGGTATAAGTCCTTGAAATTACTTGACTTTTTTGAAATTGTCGATAGAATTATCCGAGAGGGGATAACGCAAAAGTTGACGTAAGTTATTGAAATTATTGAACAATTCGTTTGGGTTATCCAATTATCCCTTATCCTGACATACGCCTTTTTGTTTAGTGGTGAAATTATGTATCTATCTTTATATATGTATATATATATATATTTATTCACTAAGAGAAGTCCATAACTCTAAAATGCTGCGTAACTTCACCGGAAACCTATAACGAGTGTTGGGATAACGGGATAATTGGGGGATAATTGCTAATTATTCAGTTATTTCAATAACTTAACGGTTATCCCTGCAAGGATAACCCAAAAGCAAATTTTTCTTGTTTCTTTAGTGATCTCAATAACTTAACAATTATCCCTCAAAAAACTTTCAGGGATAACTGTTAAGTGTTTGATTTTATTGAGGAAAAAACTCTTTAATATCCACCTATATATTTGGCACAATTCTTGCATACGATCATCCGACACAGCCTTAGTAATTTCATCGAATGAAGTTACGACAGAATCATTCGACAAGTCGAAAAATATTCCACGAGATGATCCGACAGAACGGTAGCATCATCCAAGAAATGTAAAATATTCCATTAGGGTACCCGACAAGGACAGTAGATCATCCGACAAATAATTGATAGAGAAGTCAGATCATATAGATTAATATAATTTGATATAATATGCTATAAGTTATATACTCTATCTATACTATGTACTTTTTACATAGTAAGGCTAATATATTGAAATGCTTACGTTTCTACTACGCAATTTTTTCATAAGACTATGTAATTTTTACTTAATTATTGCTTGCTCATATTACATAGTGTGAAACTAAAACACAGTAGGCTAACTATTTAATATCATTACATTTTTAGTGTGTTATATTTTCACAACTGCGTTAAATTTGACACAGCTTTTTAAGGTTAAAAGCAACTAATAATTAAATGCTTACAAACTCAATACCAGTAAGGTTTTAAGGCTATATTTTTTGTAGTAATTATTTCTGTTTGGCATAGGAATTGCTACATTATAAGGTAGTTACAAACAAATTGCACACACGTTTTTTGAAAATTGAAATGGTTAAAGGCTACCAGAAAAGCCTTGCAATCAAAACCTAAAGCAAGAGGAGTTGAATTATGGAAAATGCTAACGGTAATAAGGTAACTGAATTTAAGGTTGAAGTTACCGCAAAAGACAAGGACGGGAACGTCTTAGGCAAGGGGAGTTGTCCTGCTTACTCACTTAATGAGGAGGGTTTGAAAAAGGCAACCAAACGTTACACTTGCAAAGGTGTAATGGAGTTAATCAATCGTCAAATAAAAACGGATGCTCGCAATGACCTTGCTCGTGTCAAGAGTACGCAGGCACAAAGTAAGGCGCTTGAAAAGAGTAACACCGAGTTTGCAACAGAGATCAAGGCGTTGCGGGTAAAGTGGGGTATCAAAGGTTAGTTTTAAAATAGGGTGCACTTTGGAGGGTGCACCTCTTTTTAAGGTTAACAATTTAAAATGAAAGGAAAAAGAAATGAGATAACTCAATGAAGGTGCAAGGTTATACTTGCACCTCTTTTTTTATCCTTTTCCTTTTGGCACAAACTTTGCAATAGCAATAACCATGCCAGCTAAAACAATCTGAGAACATTCTATAAGCCTAACAATGTTAGCAGGCTACAACTTTGTAGGCCTACATGAAGTTTATTTGAAATATCATGCAAAATTAGATGCTCTGAAGTTTATGCGGGTCGCTCTCTAAACTCGCCCAATTTTCAAACGTGATAATCGTTTGGCAGAGCCGAGCAAGCTCGCAGCAATAAAGTTGCATATAGAATGATAATCATTTTCCTGAACTTAATTAGGTGATTATCAAAAAGCAGCAAAACTGGATGAGCCTGATTGATACATATGTGGAAGTGATGAGAGTGATTATCAAGAAATATTAAACACAGTAAATTAAGATCGTAAAAGTGTTTGACTTTTGAGTTATAAAGGCATAAAATTTAAGGAATGGAAGCTCTAAACAATGAAACATGAATCTATGACAGATGAAGCATATATATATCCCCCAATGCCCAGAGACAAAATAATGCACGATAAAAATCGTTTAAAACATCTTGTAGAGAAACTTAACGCCTTACGGCGAGATGAGAAACTAAATGCTGAAAAAAATAACAATCAGACACAAGGAAGTAATGCGAAGGCTGCTCGTAGCCGAAACGCCAAAGGAGATAGCAGAAGAATTAAACTTAGCAACTGCTACGATTAATGGGTGGCTACATGATCCTTTGTTTGCCAGCACGCTAAGTGAGCTTGAATATGAAACAAGGACGAAAATCCTTGGCGGAGATGGGAGGGTCGAAGCCTTAGAAGTCATAACCAATACAATGAAAGATGCAGCTATCCTCTGTCGAGAGACGGTAGGAAATCCACTTATTGATCGAAGTCTTAGACTGAAGTCTGCTTGGGACGTTCTTGATCGTGGAGGGCTTAAGCCTACAGATAAAAAGCTTGTGGGGCATATAAACTTGTCTGATCTCATCATCGAAGCACGGAAACAACGGGAGGCTGAGAAGGAGAATGATAAACCTATCGAGGTCACTAGGGCTGGCGGAGAGCAGTGAGCCTGCCCTGTCCTCTCCGGCCGCAAGGCCGGTCTTTCCCTGTGAGGCTGTCGGCTCCCCAAAGTCCTGTTCAGATCTTTTCGCTAACCAGCTCTTTTTCTTTAACTAGAATACAGATAGAGAGTAAAATGAAAAAGTTAGTTTTAACTGCTGTGATACTTTCTTGCTTTCTCATCCTTGGATGTGATACCTGTCCTACAAAGGACTGTCCATCGGAGGATGTTGTATATGAGGCGTTTCATCCTGGAGTTCCTTTTCCTATGAGAGCTCGTATTCCTAAAGGATTCTTTAATGAAGAAAATAGAGATAAAGTTGGAGGATGGACAAGCATGAAAGATTACATGAAAGAAACCGGAGGAGATTCAAATAACGTCAGTAAGGATATCTAGTGGAAGCAGTACATGAAAATCAAGAAGTTATAGATGCAATTCAACATTATTACAATGATCCTGTCGCTTATGCGGAGGAAATTGAAGGAGTTGCACTAGATCCGTGGCAGATAGAAGCTCTGGAAAACTTAGTTGAGCATCATTTTCTTGCACTTCGCTCAGGCTCTGGAGTTGGAAAAACTTTCCTCTTGGGCCTTGCTTCGAGATGGTTCCTCTTTACAAGACCTGGTTCTAAAGTTCCTTCTACAGCACCTTCGCAGCATCAGTTACATGATGTTTTATGGTCAGAGCATTTCAAAAGAATCAACAATAGTCCAATATTAAGTAATCTTTTTATTTGGACGCAGACGAGAGTTGGTGTTAAGGGACATGAACCTGCATGGCATGCAGTTGCTCGAACTGCACAAGTTAGACCTGGAGCAGAGGTTGCTGAGGGACTTCAGGGCTTTCATGATGAGGAAAATATTCTTTTCATCGTGGATGAGGCTTCAGGTGTACCTGATGCGATCTTTCCTGCTATGGAAGGAGCTCTTACTGGTGATGGTTCATATTGTATCCTTGCAGGAAATCCTACTCGTACAAACGGGTACTTTTATGATACCTTCAACAACCCAGCTTTGAAAAGAATGTATCACCATATGCATGTTTCGTGTTATGATTCACCAAGAGTTGGTAAGAGATATATTGAGATGATGGCAGAACGGTATGGAGAGAATCACCCGATCTTCATGATTAAGGTTTTGGGCGAGTTCGCAACCGGCGATGCGACTTATCTTGTTCCTCCTTCCTTTCTTGATACTATGGAAAATAACAGTCCTCCAGATGTAAAAGGTTTTCCTGTAGAATTCGGTCTTGATGTTGGGAGGGCAAGAGCATCTAGTGTATTATGTATCCGTCAGGGAAACAAAGTTCTGAAATATGATGAAAGGCATAAGAAAGGTTCAGTTACAGATACATCAGAGATTTGTCAGTGGACTATAGAGTACATCAATGAATTTGGGCCTACTAATATAAAAGTTGATGCTATTGGAATTGGTGCAGGAGTATATGATGGCCTCCACGATATTTACGGAGATATGATTGTCCCAGTTGTAGGAAGTATGGCTCCAGAGACAGAAGTAAAGGAAAGATACTTAAATTTAAGAGCTCAGGGATATTGGCAACTTAGAGAGATGATTCCATCTTTATATTGTAAGGATTGGCCTAATAGAGTAATAATGGAATTGGGAGATATAAGAACTAAACCAACATCAAATCTCAAGATTAAGATCGAGTCTAAAGAGGATATGTTGGCTCGTGCAATGAAGTCTCCCGACTATGCTGATGCAACCTACATGGCATTTCTTAGTCCAGATGCTTGTCGGGGAATAAGAGTTGTTATATATGAATTTCCGGGGAATGTAATAAGGAATACGGGAGACATGACGAAAAAGTCCGTCTGGAGTTCAAGGAATTTTAGTCCTCATGCAAGGAGAAGGAGATTCTATGGCATGGTTTAAGAAGGCACGTTCTCAAGTACCAATCGACAGAAAAAGAGATTTAGACTATCCTGCAGGAGAGTACAAAAAGCCTACGAGAAGGAATCTCATGCTGACTGAGGTAGGCAAATCTGGATTGAAGTGGAGTTACGGACAAATTCTGGAAGAGTTCTTCATTGATCTACGAGGGAAACGGGGGATTGCAGTCTACCGTGAGATGTCTGATAATGATCCCATCGTTGGTGGATGTCTACTTGCTATTAGACAGATTTTGAAGGAGGTTAGATGGTCGGTTAGATCGGCTAATTCGGAGGCAAAAGAGTTAGATGCTGATGGTTTATTTCTTGAAGATTGCATGCGCTCTATGACTCATACATGGTCGGAATTTATTGCAGAGTCAATGAGTCAGTTCATTTACGGATGGGCAAGTTTTGAGCAGGTTTATAAGCGGAGAGATGATGGGAAAGTTGTTTGGAAGAAGCTTCCTCTTAGGGCACAGAGTTCTTTGGAGAGATGGGATATAGACGATGTAGGGGATATGATAGGTATGTGGCAGAGGCCTCCCTTGGAGGGAAGAACTGTTTATATTCCGATAAAGAAACTAATCCATTTTAGAACTGATCCGTGGGCAAATAATCCGGAGGGAAGAAGTCTCCTACGAAACTGTTATCGACCGTGGTATTTTCGCAAGAATATGGAGGAGATTGAGGGTATTGGTGTAGAGAGAGATGTGAATGGGCTTCCTGTAATGGATCTTCCAGAGGGTCTGAAGATGGATGATGACTCGCCTGAAACTAGAGCGGTATTAGATTGGGCGAAGAAGATAGTTACAAATGTTAGAGTAGATGAGCAAGATGGAATATTGCAGCCGCATGGATGGAAACTTTCACTGTTATCTGCTCCAGGAGCAAAGCAATTTGATACTACAGCAATCATCAACAGATATAGCAAAGAGATTGCCATCTCATTATTGGCCCAATTTGTTATGCTTGGAATGGAACGTACAGGATCGTATGCTCTCTCGAAGGATATTATGGACTTGTTTCATCTAAGCCTCGAAGGGTGGGCAGATTCCATCGCAAGCACGTTCAATCGACAGGCTGTTTCAACGCTGTTTTCATTAAATGGTGTAAAGGATCGTCCTCTTCCCTATATTGTACATACCCAAGTTCGGAAGCAGGCTTTGAAGGATATGTCAGGATATGTAAAGGTTCTGGTCGATGCTGATGCTCTTGATGTAGACGAGGAGATTAAGTCTTTCTTGAGGAAGTATGGAAGATTGACCGAATATTCTGAGATAAGAAAGTAGGTTTCGTATCTTCAGTTGATGAAATTACAAAGGAGGTGATAAAGTATGAGTCCAGGAACAGCGACAGGATTAGCAGCTCTGGCGATCTTTCTATTCGGAGGTTTTATTGGTTATCTTTTCGGGAAAAGAAGAATAACCATTAGAACTAAACTATTAGAAAAGAACATAGCTGAAGCTCAGGCGTACCTTGATTATTGCAAGGATGGAGCGGAAGAAGAAATTAAGAAGTTGATAGAAAGAATCAAAAAACACTTAGGCTAAGGAGATAAGTTATGTGGAATTTTATAACAGAAATATGGAAGAGAGTAGTGAAGAATTGGGCAACATCTTCAATTGCCATCATTGCAGCGGCAGCATTGATTGCATCTCGGTTTGGGTTTGAAACCAATGTTGAGGAGATTTCAATAGTTATAATTGGGATACAATCTTTGGTATTGCTTTTTGCTAAAGATTAAAAAGGAGAAAAGTTATGATCAGAAAAATAATAGGCATGGCTTTGGCTATTTGCCTTTTGCCAGTTTTGGCCTTTGCAGACCCACATCTTACAGCTGATCCGCAGACAAATGTGACTCATTATGTCATTACAGGTGATATAAATGTTACAATTCCGGCTCTTGATCTGGGTGATGGTACTGTCAAACTATGGCTCGATCTTGCTGGTATTTCGGGGGGTACTTATCAAATTGATATTAAGGCAAAGAATATATGGGGCGAGAGCGTGGCTGTCCCTTTCGATTTTACCAAGGCAGTGGCGGGTGCACCAGGAAACGTGCGTATAGAATAATTTAGGAGGAATTATAAGTAATGGCTAAATGGTCAGTGGCATTGTTTGGACATCATAAACCACGTTTTGAATTGCGTGAGAAAGAGCTGTCTAAAATTAAGCAGATAGTAGCTCATGGCTATCATAGAGAGCCTTATTATTACCTTGCTTCTTCTTTTTCAGAAGTAGGCAAGGGATATGCTGGTACAGGATATCATAAAATGACTCCTGACATTAACCTGGCTGCTAATACTGAAATCAATAAGACTATAAGTCGTCATGTGGAGATGCCTGTTGGTTTTGATACTGAGAAATACTTTATCTATAATGTAACTGGTTGGGAAAAGCGGGCAGAGCCTACAGACATCATAGCCTTTAAAGGCTACAGAATGCAGAAGGGTATTGTCGGCTATTCAAAGTTTCACACTTATGGTAAGGATGTTTGGACAGAAAAAGAAAGAAAAGAATTTCTGATTATTACTCTTGATAATCTTGACAATAAGCAAATAGAAGGAATTTGCGAATCTGTATGGGATTTGGATAGCTATAAAATCCCTCCCGAATTTCCAGAGGAACCAGAAGAATTATATCCAACAGAGCATTTAAAGAAACGAAGATTTCATATTCCTATGAATGATCTAAAAGTGCTTGGAGTTGATGAAGGCAGGATGCTGGATAAACAACTGGAATATGTCCCTGATATACGGGACATTCAAAAGATTGAAAGTTTTGATAAGATGAACAGTCGTTATGTTCTTGAATCTGATGGGCTTAATCTAATTAGGCCAATAATTTATGGTGGTAAAGTCTAATGGCCTGTTACGATCAATCACCCTATACATGCACCTATGACTCTGGTGGTAATGGTTCGTTGCCAGGTGGTGGTGATCCCGATTACAGTTCTTTGGCTATTTGGGAATCTGTCTCTGATAATGACCTGAGTGGGACAGGGGTTACTACCCTTGATTGCTATGATAGCCAGAATCATAATAATTGCGTAAATATAGATGGTGCGTCAAATATGGACGCTACTCATTATAGAAAGATAAGATCGGCTTCTGGGTGTGTAACGCCCTTTGCTGGTAAAGCCGCAACAGGAGCGAATTTTGAATATAGTGGAACAAATCGAGATATAGTTTTAGCCGGTGAACACTGGAGTCGGGTAGAACAACTTGTTATTAAGCATATAGGATCACATGACCTTGATCTACGTGGTATATACTTTTATCATGGCGATCATCAAAAGATTGTTAATGTGGTAGCACATGATTTTAGCAATTCGGGGGCGGGTAATGTAAGTGGTGGCTTCTACTCTGCCTACAATGTTAATATACTGTATTATAATTGTATAGCTTATGGGATGTTGGGAGGAGGAAATGGCTTTAAGTTAAGATCGAATGTTGGCTATACCTTTGGGGCTATTTGTTGCACTTCGGTTGGAAATGCTGGAGATGGATTTGCGTCAACACTAGCTTCAGGGACAGGAATAATTTTTTCATGCTATGGAATGGACAATACTGGCTCTGAGTTTGCTGAGGCTAACTGGGATTCTCCTTCTGGCTGGAATGGTGCTGATGATACAACAGCAGATCTTGGAGGAACGGCAGGAGATAATTACAAGAATAGTGTTGATTACGATGCCAGCTTAGATGTTGACTACCTTGCCACTGCCCACATATCAGCCAATGGAAATGCCGGAGACAGGTGTGGGAGAAATCCTTATAATGACGTAACAGTTACCACAGATTTTGACGATTTCCTGAAGAATGATACAGATGGCGATCCATTATTTAGACTTGATATTGCTGGAAATGCACGGCCAAATTGGAATGTAGCAGATGCAATATGGGACGTGGGGGCAAGTGAATATGTGGCGGCAGGCGGGCAAACCCATGCGCTTAAGGGCTCGTTTGCAGGCCAGGGGGCATTGGTTGGAATTCTTATTGCGGGTCGTAGTTGTATAGGTTCTTCCGCAGCTTTGGCATCAACATCTGGTTTTCTCTCTGCGATCCGTTCACTCATTGGCTCGTTGGCTGGTACGTCCGCCGTTTCTGGAATCCTGCGTGCAGCACGATCGCTTGTGGGTTCTTTGTCAGCTGTTTCTACGATGTCTGGAATTGTCCAAGCTCTGAGGTCTCTCATAGGGACAGCAGCAGCTTCAACAGCAGTTGTAGGTATATTACAGGCTGTGCGTTCACTTATAGGAGGTTTCTCGTCTACGACATCAGTTATAGGTACTCTACATGTGCTGCGGTCTTTGATTGGAGCAGTTGCGGGCGCATCAGCTTTATCAGCAGATCTTATATGTACTAAAGTATTTGCGGGTGCTGTCGCAGCAGTATCGACTATAAGCGGTGCTCTCAGTCTTGTTGGAAAGATTGCACTTGCTGGTACTATCGCAGTTAC
>Ga0209986_10000205_pt1 | contig 54542 bp, 48 predicted proteins | sample BlataG_FD_183168 | JGI IMG/M metagenome (GOLD analysis project Ga0209986, IMG submission 183168) | Deep subsurface microbial communities from Black Sea to uncover new lineages of life (NeLLi) - Black_00105 metaG (SPAdes) (version 2) | ecosystem: Environmental > Aquatic > Marine > Oceanic >... | reverse complement strand
CCTTGCCTTGGTATTGGACGACAATGTCATAAAGCCCGGGGACCAAGTCGGCAATCTTAGCTCGAAACATTACCTCTCCTAGGCACTCAATACAGAAACCTGGCTTCTCCTGCGACGTGACATCAACAATCATAGTTGGTGGGTGGGCAAATGTAGGAGGAATGATGAACTCCGCCCCAAGCTCATAGCAAGGGTTAGGCGTGATGGCTAGTCCATAAGCGACTATCGTACTGCCAAAAGCCCCTATAATAGCGTGTGATTCTTGCTCTGAGGTACATCTGCCCCCATAGCAATCAAAAACGAGCGTCGGATTCGGCGAGATCCAGCCTATTATCAAATCTCTGGTCAGACCAGCCAAATCCCCGTGATAGGCCATGGCGGTAAGCCAAACGTCTCCTTCAAGAAGGCCAGCCATCTCCTTGTCAATAGAAGCTATCTCTTCCGTGGTCACCTTGAACTGAAGAGGCTGAGTGCCATGTGTGCCATAGAACTTACCCATCTGCAGCCCATGTGGTAATTCGCTTCCGCGGGGCAGCCAATGCAAATTTACTGGCTCTGATGTAAGCAAGAACAAGTTTATGTCCGTCCATCCTTCAGCGAGTGTGGATATCTTCAGCGGGAAATAGAGAGAATCGGAATCGAACCGGTACACAATTGGCTCGATGCTTTTTGGCTCTGAAGTCACTTCGATAAGGTCAAAAACGAAGTAGTCTATGTCCCGGGCTATATAGTCGCCAACTAAGGATTCAAGTTTGGGTGAGGCAATCTCGTGTTCGATGCCGGCATCTCTGAGAAAGTTCTCTGCCCACATGACGAGCTCAGCGGAATCACCAGCTTTAACTACGGTGATATCATGAGCGCCAATCTTCTCGTGAAAGATTATCTCCAGCCCTTCATCTGGACTCAGTGTACCTTTCCTAAACCCGTTCCACCAGTGCCTGGGGAAATGCTCCTCGATAAGCTTATTAACCTGCTCAAAGGAAGCGAAGTCACCTTTTTCTACTTTGGGCTCGGAAGGCAAGGGTAGGATCTCCAGAACCTGGCTATCGCCACTGGCGCTGACATCAGTCGACAGGATCATTATCTCTTCATTGCCATTCCAGGCAATGATTGCCTTTTGTCCCGGTCCATATATTGAGACATCGCCTATGGGCACCATGCCTCTATCGGCCAGAGCCACCTGTGCCAAAGGCATAGCGACCAAACTGAGGCAAATGGGTAGCAGCAAAACTCTAAAGATTCGCTTCATTTCGGCTCTCTGAATATCAATAACGGAAAGGTGTTGAAAAAGTTTAGACCTCGTGGCCCAGGATTTCCTCCAGACTCCTAGCCTGTCCTAGCAGGTGAGGACCAACCCTGGTGCGACGAACCTCAACTACCGTGGCACCAACCCCCAATCTCTCGCCGATGTCGTGGGCAAGGCTTCTAACATAAAATCCTGAGGATACATCACAACTGAGGCTAAAGTAAGGAAATTCGAACGCCTTAAGCTCCAAGGAGTAGATGCTCACTTTCTTAGGCGGTATGTGTACGGCTATACCTTTCCTGGCTAACTGGTAGGCCTTCCGGCCCTCCAGTTTTTTGGCGGAAAACGGAGGAGGAACTTGCCAAATATCCCCATGAAACTCACTTAACACCTCTTGCAGTTCTTCCCTGGTTACCTCTTTATCATTTTGGCGCAAAACTCTGCCTTCGGAATCAAAGGTGTCGGTCTCTAAACCCAAAACGACTCTGACCTCATAAGCTTTGTCTGAGTGAAGAAACAGAGAGGCCTCCTTGGTGCGTTTGCCGGTGAGGATAATTAATAGGCCGGTAGCCAGGGGATCCAGCGTCCCTGTATGGCCAGCCTTCACCTTAAGCTGCCTTCTTATCAGTTCTACCACTCGGGATGAAGTGAGTCCCTTTGGCTTATCCACAAGCAAGATGTCATTCATTCCTGTAAGTATAACGGAAAATGAAGGGGCTAGGCTATTATGAGTAGGGATGTGCGCCCCCCCCAAAGCTAACCCCAGGTGGCTTCTTTTGTCTTCTTAAACCCTTCACCTTAATTCAAGCTATACGTCTCAAATCATTCAAATACCTATAAGCCCTGACAAAGTCATCCAGCTTAGTGTTGGCTGTTTGGACATGACTTTGTTGACAAGGCTGAATCTCGAGGTTAGACTGTTAGCTGAGATTACTCAGGAGTCAAAATGAAAGCAAAACTTGCAGACTTAAAAATGTTCTCAATCTTCGCCGAATTGAATGATCGGGAGCTCGAATTAATTGAAAAACATCTAAAAGAGGTAACATACCAAAAAGGCTCGAGGTTTTTTGAAGAAAAGGCTCTGGCTACAAATCTCTACATGGTTATCGAAGGAAAAGTCGTAATCAAAATGGGTAACCGTGAGGTAGACTACATAGAGCCCCGTGAGATTTTTGGGTGGTCCGCAGTTACGGAACCTTATACCTTTACTGCAGCTGCATGGGCAGCTGAAGACACTAGAGCTTTGGTAGTCCAAGGTGAAGTATTGAGGGACATTTTTGACAAGAATAACCACATTGGTTATCTTGTGATGAAGAGGGTAGCGTCCGTAATAGCAAGAAGGTTGAAAGTCCTGAGGTACAGACTAAGCGGCGCTTGTTGAACGTGGGCTCAAACGTGCCTTCCCCATCCTCAGAAATTCCAAGTTTTTGGAAATCTTATTAGAAGCGTCAAGAACAAAGCTAGATGGTTTTCTCGCTAGCACTTTGACACGGACAATCCAAATGCTTAATGAACAAGTTAAGGTATTTTCGGTAAGCCGCTTACTCAGTGGTTAACTGGTTTCCCAGCCCCATCCTTCTTTAGCTTTGAAAATGTCCGCTCTATTGAGGTTCGGCTTAAATATAGTTTCTGCCACCTCTTGGTGTGCCTGAGGTCTGGATAAACTTCCAATAGTTGTAACTCAGTTCTATCTTTGCCACCAGCCCATAGGATGCTATCTAAAACGAGCTTTGATGGGGCTTTTCCACATCCCTTGCCAAGCTCGGTATCTAGATAGGATAGCAGTAGCTTGCTTGCATGTCTGCACTTGAGCACGCTGTCACCTCCTTTCCTCCGCGTCTAGCAGGCCTGAGCAAGGTTCTGATAGCAGTATTACGCTCGGATTTGGCCGTTCCAATAAGTATGTCCAGAATCTGGGCGATTGTCTCATGAGCAAGGCGGTTACAAACGCCATATCTTCGCAATGGTTAAGGAGTGCCTCAAAGGCGCTAGAATCACCGCTTTACCACTGCTGTATTAGATCCAATCGCGGTTCGCCGAGTTGCTTGTTATTGTGTCTCTCCCATTTTGGGGGAGGCGGTAGGATGAGTGTGGGAAATCACGCTGACTTCCTCTCTCCAACCACCTCCCAAAATGGACGAAGTGATAAAAGGGGGTCTCTTGCCGGTGACGATTATTCCTTGGGAGGAAAATTCTCTACAAACTGGGCGAGCCTATCGCGGATGTTTTGCATAATTTCCTCTGCTTTCTGCGCATCCAGCTTACCCTTGCTCACCGCCGTAGCTAGCCTATCCTGAGCAAGCTGCGTTAACTCCTCCAGTAGCTCATTCTGGCTGATGCCCTGCTCTTCGGCAATGTCGGCTATTTTGTTGCCCTCTTTCAGTTCCGCTAACATCCCCATGTGATCCAAATTCACAATCTGGCATACCTGATGCAGCAACAACTTGGTTTGCCTTGCTCTTTTGTCCTTCTGTACGATTTTCTTGACTTCATGCTTGACTATATCCCCAAGGGCGGCTTCGTGCACCATCTTGCTTATCGTGACTTCCGAGCTGCTGAGCTTTTCCCTCGCCTGCTCCTGACTGAGCCTACCATCGGCAACAGCTCTATCCAAGCGTTGCTCTACAGGTATCAGCAGCTCCTCCACCACCACACTGGCGGGTATTCCTTGCTCCTCAGCAATTTCTGCTACCGTCTTGCCCTCTCTTAGCTGGGGAACTAGCTCATCGGCCTCCATGCGAAGCAGTTGGCTGATTCTCATTAGAATAGGCCTTGACTGACAAAGCGCCAGCTCCTTGACTCTTTGCTGATAGGGACGCTTCATCACCCGCATCACGCCAAATCTCGGTTCACATCTCTGGATAATCACCTCAGCTTGCTCAGAGTTTATCACTCCTTCCTCGGTTAACTGCTGTAGCGTGGCAGCAAACACAGCTCGGGGAGCTTTGGGTGGGGCTGCAACCGCTGGCACCACTGTTATTGCCAGCAGGGCCACGGCACAAACAGTGCTTACCAGTAGAGTCAACCTTTTTCTGTTCATCTCTCCTTCCTCCTTTCATGATATAACGCTATTTTCAAGGCAAAAGTTCAGGGATTATGCTGTTTTCTTCAGGAAAATCAAACGAATGATAGAATACGGTTGTGTCAACAAGGTTGATCGCCGAGAAAAGCTCCACTTTGCATGATTTCCCTTGTTCCAGCCCAGACAGGAGGTGCTTCCACTGCTGGATTATCAATGTCACGCCGCCTGGAACAAACCAATGCCTGCACGGTTGTATCTTTTGCTACGCCAGGGAAGCCATCTACTCCAACTACTCTTAGGATGGTCTAGTCTATGGCAGTCTTCCTGAATTGGTGGAGAAAGACCTTAAGAAGCTGACCCTATGTCCACCAATCTCCCTATCCAATGCCTCCGACGCCTGTCAGGATATACCTGAATTGAAGCAAGAGGTGAAAAGATTGAAGGGACTTGAGGCTTGCTTTGACGGACCCTTGGTCCTATCTCCTGTGACATCAGCCGAAGCTAGACTTACAGTTAAGTCTCCCCTCTGGATATCCGCGGCCCATCTCTTAAATCTATCGTGATAGTTGGTGCCCAATTTCTTATCCACGTCGTAAGTTGCAGCACAAAGCGCATTTATGCCATGCCTTCCAGCACACCTAGCAGCGTGGCAGGCCCCATGCCTCAGTTGAAAGGTCACGATTAGCCGACATCCTCTTCAGCACATCGTCGGTGCTTTGTGAAGCTGGCCAAATCTGCTTATCCTCTCCCCCACTAGGGGGGACTCTTTTGTCATGAGGTCCTGGTATTCATCCATCTGGGCAAACTCGAATACTAGCCTACTAGCGTTGATCACAGGCGTTGATGACAGGGTGTTCTGTCCAGGCCCCCTCAACTTTTTCACCAAAAGCGTAAATTTCCCTCCTTTGCTTCTTCAGGTTCTCCACATATTGCTCGGGTTTTCTCAGTCCCATTTCTACACCTCCTTACCGGTTTTTGTTACGGAACGAGCAATCCAAGCATATCCAATAGAGATGTGGTCTTTCAAAGGACTCATGTGGCGCGCCAGGAGAGCGAAGTCAGTTGGGATTGAGGTTCGACAAGTTGAAGGATTTGCACTAGAATGCGTCGCGGCGAGTTGAGATATGCTTGAAGATGGGAAGCGGGTAGCCCTAGCTGTAGACATAGGTGGCACCAAGATCTTGGCCGCTTTGATTTCAGAGGCCGGTGAGATAATATCTCAGGAGAATTATCTGACCTTGGCTGATGAAGGACTTGAGGCGGTGATAGACAGATTACTAACTGCTGTCAACCATGCTCTAGGTAAAGCGAAGATGAAATCTTTGCAGCTAAGTGGTTTGGGCGTAGCTACTGCTGGAGTTTTAGATGCGGGGAGGGGGGTAGTAACGCTTTCTCCCAATCTCCTGGGCTGGCACAATGTGCCATTGGGGGACATTGTAGCTGAAAGATTGAGCGTTGAGGCCTACATAATAAACGATGCCAGCGCCGCTGCTTTGGGAGAATATCTCCTTGGGGCTGGGGTAGGGGTAAGCAATCTGATTTATGTTACGGTGAGCACAGGCATCGGGGGTGGCATTATTCTGAACGGCAAGCTCTATCTTGGAGCTGATGGCTGCGCCGGTGAAGTAGGGCATATGGTTGTAGATGTAAACGGCCCAAGATGTAACTGCGGCAATGTAGGGTGTTTGGAAGCTTTCGCTTCAGGGACTGCTGTAGCCAGGGAGGCAGTGAGGCGAATCAGTCGAGGCGAGAAAAGCCGCATGACTGAACTTGTCGGAGACAGGCTCGAAGATATCGATGCTAGCATGGTGGGCGCAGCAGCTAAAGAGGGGGATGTCCTGGCCTGCGACATTATTGAGAAAGCAGCCGATTACTTAGGAATAGGCCTGGCTAATTTGGCGAACATATTTAATCCTGACCTGATTATCGTTGGTGGGGGCATGTCTCGCTTGGGAGATATGCTTCTGGAGCCAGCCAGGCGCGTCGTGAGAGAAAGAGCATTTCAATTACCAGCTCGGTCGCTAAGGATCGTTCCCAGTCAATTAGGGGATAATGCTGGAGTACTAGGTGCTGCCATGTACGTCTTCCAGTCTGCTGGAAGATCACTCTGATTGCCGGCTCGGCTTCTCAAGGTATTTCTTTCCTCTGGGCAGTCTCGAGGTCATGGTTGGGGATTATGATATCAGCAAGTCCCTTAATCTTGAGAGCACTATCAAAGGCCTGCAGAGAATCGACTGACACGCCGGGTGCCAGAACGGGCCATCTTGCGCGCATCTTCTCTGGTGGGGAGAAGTCCTGTGACTTTGCCATTTATCTTCAATCGAAATCTGCAGAATTGACACCTGAGCTGTCATCCTCTAAAATCCCCTCAAGGTAGCACGTGACCAGCGACGAAATTAGGCGGGCTTTTCTGGAGTTCTTTGAAGAGAGAGGACACAAGACAATCCCTAGTTCCTCTCTAATTCCACATGGCGACCCCACTTTGCTATTGACTAGTGCTGGGATGGTGCAGATGAAGCCCTACTTCCTGGGACTGGAAGTTCCCCCCAGCCCACGGTTAGCTTCTTGTCAGAAATGCTTTCGCACCACCGATATAGACTTGGTAGGTGATAACAAGCATCTCACATTCTTCGAAATGCTGGGGAACTTCAGTGTGGCTGACTATTTTAAGAAGGAAGCCATTTCCTGGGCATGGGAGTTTGTCACTCAGCGTTTAAAGTTGGCCGAGGAGCGGCTATGGGTAACTATCTACCTTGACGATGATGAGGCTTTCGCCTATTGGCAGCAGACTGGAGTTCGTTCAGAGAGGATATTGCGATTTGGCGAAGAGGACAATTTCTGGGGTCCCGCCGGTGATTCAGGACCTTGTGGGCCATGCAGTGAAATCCATTATGACTTTGGAGAGGAATTTGGCTGTGGCAGACCCGAATGCAAACCCAACTGTGACTGTGGTCGCTTTTCTGAGATATGGAATCTGGTATTCACACAGTATGACCAAGACCGTAGTGGAGAACGCAGTACTTTACCCAAGCCGAATATTGATACTGGTATGGGCCTAGAAAGAACTGTGGCAGCTACGCAAGACAAAGCCTCGGTTTATGGAACAGACATCTTCGTACCGCTGACGGAGCGAGTTTGCCACTTGAGCAGGAAAAGCTATGGAGAAGATGAGAATGTCGACAGAGCTACTAGGATAGTTGCTGAGCATGGTCGCGCTACCACTTTCCTTATTGCTGATAGTGTTTTGCCCTCCAATGAAGGAAGAGGCTACGTACTGAGGCGGGTATTGCGTCGCGCCTCTCTCTTTGCCAGAAGACTGGGTTTGGATCAGCCCTTCCTCAGTGAAATTGCAGAAGTTGTTGTTGATAGAATGAGTCATGTGTACCCTGAACTGATGGATAATCGAGCTTTGATTAAGGAGGTGATTGAGGCAGAAGAGGATAGATTTATTGCTGTCTTAGATATCGGGCTCGGCTTGGTTGAAAATCTTATTGATGATGCTTTAGCTCAGGGAAGAGAACGGCTGTCAGGGGAAGAGGTGTTCACGCTCTACGACACTTATGGCTTCCCTACAGAACTAACGGCCGAAATTGCTAGAGAGAGGGGCTTATCCCTTGATTTAGAGGGTTTCCAAGCTGAGATGGAAAAACAGCGAGAAAGAGCCAGAGCGGGGCAGAGGTTTGTTACTTTCTCGGGCAGGGCCACTGGGCATAGTGAAGCTAGAGTTGAGCTTAGAGTTGAGCGGAGATATGGACCAACCAATTTCATCGGCTATGAGGCGGTTGTTTCGCAATCTCAAGTACTCGACCTAAAGGTTGCTGGTGCATCAATGCTGACTGCTTCTCAGGGGGATGAGGTTGACATAATACTCGACAAAACACCTTTCTATGGTGAGATGGGAGGGCAGGTAGGTGATACCGGTGAAATAAGCAGCCGAAAGGGGAAAGTGACTATTGTAAATACGGTTAGGAGCCCTTCGCAGGTGATGTTTCATCAGGGTAAGGTCATCGAAGGCGGCATAGCTATTGGTGATGAGGTAGAGGCCAAGGTTGACGTTGCCTGCCGCCTCGATATCGCTCGCAACCACACTGCTACCCATCTTCTCCAAGCTGCTTTGAGGGGGGTCTTGGGCACCCATGTTTATCAAAGAGGCTCACTGGTGGAGCCACAAAGGTTCAGATTTGATTTCTCTCATTTGGCAGCCATAACCGAAGAGCAACTTGCTGCAATTCAGAAATGGGTTAATGAAAGAATTCGGCAGGACTTAGCAGTGAAAGCAAGGGATATTCCTTATGGCCAGGCTCTTGCTGAAGGGGCTATCGCTCTATTTGGGGAGAAGTACGGAGAAACAGTTCGAGTGGTGGAAATCGGCGAGGCGGCAATAAGCAGGGAGCTCTGTGGTGGTACTCACGTCAAGTCAACAGGGGAAATAGGTTTTTTCCTCATAAGTAGTGAAAGCAGCATTGGCACTGGCTTACGTCGTATTGAAGCCTCAACCGGAAGATTTGCTGAATCATTGATTGAGGGAAATCGTTCTGCCTTGCAAAACATGGCTAAGGAAATAGGAAGCTTGCCTGAAGAAGTTCACAACAAAGTAAGAGCTCTGGCTAATGAACTAGAGCAAGAGCGCAAGCGGTCTGTCTGGTTAGAAAGGGAGCTGTCAGCAAAAATAGCCGAATCCTTGCTAGGGCAGACGAAGCAAATGAATGGGGTGACCGTTCTAGCCGCTGAAGTGCCCCCGCTTACCATGCCTGTTCTTAGGGAAATGGGAGATATATTGCGGGATAGGCTAAAGAGCGCGGTAGTAGTGCTAGCTACAGTTTATGACAATAAGCCTAACTTCTTGGCCATGGTTACTCCGGACCTAGTGGCTAAGGGATTTCATGCTGGTGAAATCGTCAAGCAGGTGGCAAAGGTCACTGGTGGTGGTGGGGGGGGCAAGGCAACTATGGCCGAGGCAGGGGGCAAGGATTCATCTAAGCTTGGCGAGGCTTTGAACTTAGTTGAATCTGTCATTGGAACCACAGCGAAGCAGTCTCGTGAGACTTAATTCTTGATATGCGTAGCTTGGGATTAGATATTGGGGACAGAAGGACTGGAGTGGCAATAAGCGATGCAGAAGGTCTCGTCGCCTTCCCTCTATCCGTCATTGATCACAAGAACGAGGAATCAGCCATAGCCGATGTTATGAGATTTGCTCAGCAGTATCAGGTGGAGCGCATTGTGGTTGGGTTGCCTTACTCCCTGGACGGATCCATTGGGAGACAAGCTGAGAAGGTAACCGCTTTCACTGAGAGACTTCGAAATGTCATTGCGGACGAAGCGAAGCAATCTTATTTTGCTAGACTTGATATACGAATGTGGGATGAACGGCTGTCCACCAAAGCTGCCGAGCGATTGATGATGGGGGCTGGTGGTGCGAGAAATAGACCGCGCTCTAGGGCAAGAAAGGGGTCCGAGACTCAGCGCCTTTCGGCTAAAGCTGCAGTAGATGCTGTGGCAGCAGCTTTTATCCTCCAGGGTTTTCTGGATAGCTTGAAGGAAATGACATTGTGAGCGAAGGAAGGCTTCCTATTTCCCGCAGCAGTGTTTGTATTTCTTACCTGAGCCGCAAGGACAAGGGGCGTTGCGGCCAACTCTCTTGCCTGCTACTACAGCTTGCTTTCTGCGCGGGGGTTCCTTGCTCACGTTGATGTGGTAAATGCTGTGGACAACGTCATATTGGATGCCAGACAAAAGGGCTTCAAACAGCGCATACCCTTCCCTCTTGTAGACCACGAGCGGATTCTGCTGCCCGACAGCTCGCAGTGCTATGCCGCGGCGCATGCGGTCCATAGCAGTGAGGTGCTCCATCCATAATCTATCAACAACGCGAAGCATTACTTGACGTTCCACGAGGCGCATGATATCAGCACCTATGTCCTGCTCCCGTTGGTTGTAAAGCTCCGCGGCGTAGTCGCTGAGCTTTTCTGCGATTTCCTTGCCGTTGGAGCGAGATTGCTTCGCTTCGCCCGCAATGAGATGTTGCGGTGGTGGTGGGAGGATGGAGGAAAGATCTTGAAGCAAACTCGATGAGTCTAGCTCGCCGAGGTTATGGTTAAAGTGAGCGTTGACCACGGCTTGAATTTCGTCCTGAATCATAGGGATTATGTTCGCCTTGAGGTCGGCACCACTGAGGATTTTCTTCCTCTCGGCGTAAATCATCTCACGGTGCTTGTTAATCACATCGTCATATTCAACAAGATGTTTACGAATATCAAAGTGATAGCCCTCCGTCTCCACTTGGGCATTGGCTATACTCTTGGTAACCAAGCTATGCTCAATAGGGGTGTTCTCATCCATTCCGGCCCACTGCATAAAGCCCTTGACGCGCTCACCGCCGAAACGGCGAAGGGCCTCATCCTCCAAAGAGGCATAAAAACGAGAGCTGCCCGGGTCTCCTTGTCTTCCTGCCCTCCCCCGAAGCTGATTATCAATGCGTCTAGCTTCATGATGCTCGGTGCCGATGATATGAAGTCCACCGGGCTCGACTACCTTCTCATGTTCCTCAAGCCATTCTTCATGGCTACGCCCCTCAGGATTGCCACCGAGAATGATATCCACGCCGCGCCCAGCCATGTGCGTAGCCACCGTGACCGCTCCCAGATGCCCAGCCTGGGCAATAATGCCCGCCTCGCGCTCATGATTCTTAGCATTCAACACCTGATGAGGAATACCCTTTCTCGTCAGAAGGTCGCTCAGATTCTCTGATTTCTCGATGGAAGTTGTGCCTACAAGAACAGGCCTGCCCATGTTATGCAATTGCTCGATTTCCCTGACCGCAGCGGCAAACTTGGCCTTCTCATCTTTGTAAATCTGGTCAGGGTATTCAGTGCGAATCAAGGGTTTATTGGTTGGTATGACCACTACCTCCAGTTCATAGATCTTGTGAAGCTCCTCAGCTTCAGTGGTGGCAGTTCCAGTCATGCCTGCCAGCTTTTGATACAGGCGGAAGTAGTTCTGGAAAGTGATGGTGGCTAAGGTAACGCTTTCTCGTTGGATTTTTACTCTCTCCTTAGCTTCAATAGCCTGATGCAGCCCCTCGGAGTACCTTCGCCCAAACATCAACCTGCCAGTGAATTCATCAACAATAATCACCTGATCATTCTTGACTATGTAGTCTTTGTCCCTCTTAAACAAGGCATGGGCCTTAAGGGCACTCTCCAGATACTCAGTAAGGAAATGATTAGAGGGGTCATAGAGGCTAGGCGCTTTGAGCAAACCTTCCTTCCTGAGCATCCTCTCCATGTTGGTGATGCCAGTGTCGGTAAGGCTTGCAGTACGCGTCCTCTCATCAATGGTGTAATCTTCGTCTTTCTTTAGGCGAGAAACTAGATGAGCGAAGATATAGTATTTCTGTGTAGCTTCTTCAGCAGGACCGCTTATGATCAGCGGAGTGCGGGCCTCGTCAATGAGGATATTATCAACCTCATCAACAATAGCGTAATTAAGTGACCTCTGGACGCACTGAGATAGATCCAAAACCATGTTGTCTCTAAGATAGTCGAAACCGAACTCGTTGTTGGTGCCATAGGTCACGTCTGCTTCATAAGCCTGGCGGCGCGTGATGGGATTGAGGAAACGCCACTTCTGGTCCTCTGATTCATAGCTCGGGTCGTAAATATACGAAGGGGCGGGCTCATTTGGGTTCTGTTGGGCATTGATACAGGAAACGGTTACCCCCAAAGCACGATAGATGGGTCCCATCCAATGGCAATCTCTCCTGGCCAAATAATCGTTAACTGTAACCAGATGGCAACCTTGCTCGTTGAGAGCATTGAGATAAAGGGGCAGGGTAGCTACTAAGGTCTTTCCTTCACCAGTTTTCATTTCGGCTATTTTGCCTTGGTGAAGGACGATCCCACCCATTAACTGGACATCAAAGTGCCTCTGCCGTATAGTTCGCTTGGCTGCTTCTCTAACCGCTGCGTAGGCTTCAGGCAAGAGCTTATCCAGGCTCTCACCGTCCTTCAGTCGAGCCTTGAACTCATCTGTCTTGCCTTGAAGCTCAGCATCGCTCAGCTTCTCGAAGTCAGGCTCAAGTGAGTTTATTCGGGGGACTAAGGGCTGAAGGCGTTTTAGCTCCTTCTCATTGGAATCAATTAACCCGCCAAGCCACTTAAACATTGTTACTCGAACATTGCTCCTACAGATAAGCCCGTGTGAATGCGGTGGATAGCTTCGCCGAGAAGCGAAGCTGTAGGCAAGACAGTGACTTTATTCAGCTTTTCGTTGGCGGCAACAGGTACAGTATCGGTGACCACCACCTCCTTTACCGGGCTGGACGCTATCCTTTCAGGAGCTGAATCTGAAAAGACAGGATGGGTGCAACAAGCATAGACCTCGGTGGCGCCATGCTCTATAAGGGTGTTCACCGCGCCAACCAAGGAGCCACCAGTATCAATTTCATCGTCAACAGTCAGGGCGCGCATCCCCTGAACCTCGCCAATTATGTTGAGTGTCTCAGTAGTATCACTATTTCCCAGGCGCCTCTTTTCAATAATGGCCAGTGGCGCATGGAGTTTAGCAGCGAGGTCGCGGGCTCGCTTAGAGATGCCGATATCAGTAGCTACTACCACCAGGTCGTCAAGAGCCCTATCTTCGAAGTATTGGGTGAGGAGAGGCAAGGCACTCAGCTCATCAACAGGTATATTAAAAAAGCCTTGAATTTGAGGAGCATGGAGATCAATAGCAAGTACCCTATTGGCCCCAGCAGTGGTAATCAAGTCGGCGATCAAGCGAGCGGTGATAGGCACTCGCGGTTGGTCTTTCTTGTCCGTGCGACCATAGCCATAATAGGGCATAACGGCAGTGAGTCGCGCTGCGGAAGCCCGCTTAAAGGCATCGAGCATAATAAGCAACTCAACCAAGCTCTTGTTGACCGGGGAGCAAATGGGCTGAATAACAAAAATGTCTCGCTGACGAACATTCTCCAAGATGCGAACGAAGATGTTCTCATTGCTGAATTCGAAGATCTCGGCTCTACCCAGGGGCATGCCCAAATAATCACATACTGCCTGAGCTAAAGCAGGATGAGCATTGCCGCTGAAGACTTTCAATTCATCCATAATCACTCCTCTACTCAGATGGTTGAGTTGATTATAGCATGGATGCAGTTTCAGTCGCTAAGGATGGCATTGTTGTGAAAGGAGAGAAAACGCGGGCTGGCGCCTTATTCTTAGAGTGGCCTCCCATGAGGCGTCCTCATTACAAAAGTGCAAGCTAGAGCTAGAAAAAGCACTGCTGCACCTATCATGATGGCGATATTGTAGCTTGCCGTAATGTCGAAACTGTAACCAGCTAATAGGGGGCCAAGCGTCCCACCAACGCCAGCTGCTACGGATAGCGTGCCAAAAATGCTGCCATGAAATCTCGTCCCAAACCAGTCAGCGATTACTGCTGGGAACAGGGGAACACAAGCTCCATAGCCAAAACCAAAAATAGTTGAGAAGAGGTAAAACTCCCACGGCTGCCTCGCTTTAAGCAACCACAGCATGATTATAGCCATCAAGAAGTAAGCAATAAGGAATGATGCCTTTCTTCCAATTCTGTCTGAGAGACTGCCCATGACTATCCGGCCACCAATGCTAGCTCCGCCGACAAGACCCAGAGCAGTGGCGGCGGTCATCTCGGCGACGTTAAAATCAGTGGCGTATGCTTTCAAATGAACCATCACCATCTGAACCGCCAGGACTAAACAGGCGTACATCACACTCAACAGCCAGAATTGCCTCGTTTTGATCGCTTGCTTAAGCGAGAAATCTACCACGCTGGAAGGCGAATTATCATTGTGCTTGCTTTCTGTTTCCAGTTCCCTCATGCCGTAGGGGAGGAGTCCTTTCTCTGATGGCTCGCGGATCATCAATCTGGAAACAGGAAGAGCTATGACTACAACAAGACCAGCCAGGATCAGGTAAGAAGTGCGCCAGTCAAATTCAAAGATAAGGAATTGGGCAAAAGGCGCTAAAACGAGTGTCCCTATGCCAACTCCGGCTACAGTGAGCCCCAGTGCGGTGCCTCTTCTTTTCACAAACCAGCGTGACACCGTTGATATCACAGGCAAAAAGCCAAAGCTCATTCCAGTGCCTATTATGATGCCGTAGAACATGTAAAGCTGCCAAGGTGAGTCTATGGTAGACATCAAGGCATAGCCTGAGCCGAGGATAAGAATGGAAATCATGAGCATAAGCCGAGGGCCGTATCGGTCAGTGAAGGTACCTGCCACAAAGTAGATAATGCCGTGCCAGAGAAAATACAGGGAGTAAGCTCCAGAGACCATTGTTCTTGTCCAGCCGAAATCTGCACACAGCTCCGTAAGAAAAACACCATAGGAATAGAGACAGCCCCACTCCACCAACAGAATTACGCAGCCGGCAGCAACTATGACCCATCCGTAGAAGATGCCCGTTTCGGATTTACTAGCCATGTTCCTTTCTTGCCGAGAGCCAATAGAATACGTCTATTTATGTCAAAACAGAAGTAGCGGACTAGACTGTCACTGCGAAGAACTATGGCCTACGCTATCCCAGGTATGGGGAAACGCTGACACATTTCCTTTACTTCTTCACGAGTTTGTTCCTGAAGATGCTCATCACAGGGAGAAGAGAGAACTCGGAAAATGAGAGAGGCGATCCGCTTCATTTCTTCTACGCCAAAGCCCCTCGTAGTCGCTGCTGGTGTACCCACTCTAATACCGCTTGTAATCTGCGGCGGCTTGGGGTCAAAGGGGATGCTATTTCTGTTTACCAATATGCCGGCAGCCTCCAGAGCCTCCTCGATTTCCTTGCCGCTTATTTCAAAGGGGGAAAGGTCAACAAGAACAAGGTGACTATCCGTACCTCCAGAAACAATACGTAGCCCTCGCCCTTGAAGCTCAGAAGCTAAGATGGAGGCATTCTTTAACACCGACTTCTGGTAATCGACAAACTCGGGCTGCATGGCCTCAAAAAAGCATACAGCCTTGGCGGCGATGGCGTGCATCAGAGGGCCGCCTTGTGTTTCGGGAAAAACCGCGGCGTCAATAACTGAGGCCAATTCCTTATCGCAGAGAACAAATCCGCCTCTTGGACCCCGCAGAGTCTTTTGAGTGGTAGAAGTAACCACCTGAGCATGAGGAACAGCGGAGGGATGAAGTCCAGCGGCTACTATGCCGGCTATGTGAGCTATGTCGGCCAGCAATCTAGCACTCACCTTGTCAGCTATATAACGAAAGCGTGCGAAATCAATGATGCGGGGATAAGCGCTCGCTCCAGCCACAATCAGTCTGGGCCTGTGTTCCAAGGCCAGCCTCTCTATTTCATCATAGTCAAGCATCTCAGTTTTGGGATTGACTCCATAGGGAATGAATCTATACCACTTTCCTGAAAAATTGACCCCAGAGCCGTGGGTGAGATGTCCCCCGTGACTCAGGCGCATGCCCATAATAAGGTCACTATGCTCCAGCAAGGCTGAATAGGCTGCCATATTGGCCTGAGTGCCACTATGAGCTTGAACATTAGCATGTTCAGCCTTGAACAGCTTTCTTGCCCTATCAATAGCCAGATTCTCGACTCTGTCCATGTAGGTGCAACCACTGTAATAGCGATGCCCAGGGTATCCTTCGGCATACTTGTCTGTCATAAGACAACCCTGGGCCTCAAGCACCGCTCGGCTGGCATGGTTTTCAGAAGCAATGAGATTTATGGTGCTTGCTTGCCTCGCTGCTTCCAGTTCCAGGATTCGGGCTACTTCGGCGTCGGACTGCGCAATGAAGGATGTTCTTCCTATTTCCACGTTCGTGCCATAATACTACTGGAATAGTTGTCAGTCAATGAGAAGAAAGCTCACTGTCAAGAATGCTGTCACCATTGACGAATCTTGCTCAAAATGCTAGATTGCACACGATTAGCAATCTAAGGGGGCGATTGCCAGATAATGCTGTCGGAAAGAAGAAAGAGAATTTTGAGGATAGTAGTTGATGATTATGTTGCCCAGGCAACACCCGTAGCCTCAAATACAATTGCTTGTGACTATGACCTTAAGGTGAGCCCGGCTACAATCCGTAATGACATGGCGTTTCTGGAAGAGCAGGGATATATTACTCGCCCCCATCATTCGGCTGGTAGCATACCGACGGATAAGGGTTATCGCTATTACGTGGAATCGATAAGCGGAGATATTGAGCTCCCTTTGGCTGAAGAATATCTGGTTTATGACTTGTTTCAGAGAGCAGAGGAGGAGTTCGAGCAATGGCTAAGATTGGCGTCAGCTTGGCTGGCTTACCTTGTTAAGAATATGGCTATAATAAGCCCAGTGAGAACACGTCAACATCGCCTCAAGCACTTGGGGCTAGTGGCACTGCAAGATTTTGTGTCTTTGCTGGTTTTGGTTCTTTATCAGGCCCAAGTTAGAAAGCAGATCCTATCCTTCGACAAGAGAATTACGCAGGATGAGCTAACGAGGCTGGCTAATAGGCTAAATGCTGCCTATTCGGGGATGACCAGCAGTGAAATCTTGGCTAGTAAGACAAAACTCTCGCTCGAGGAAGATCAGGTAACGAAGTGCTTGGTAGATATGATAGATGCTGAGGACAGGCTGGAATATGGCAAGCCTTACCTTGAGGGGCTATGTCTAATGTTGAGTCAGCCTGAGTTCTCCAGCAGCCCGAAAATGCTTAGCATATTGGAGGTGCTAGAGGGTGGGGACTGGTTTAGACACGTGTCTTGCCAAAGGATTTGTGAAGGAGAGACAAGAGTGATTATTGGCGGAGAAAATACCGAGGAGGCACTGCAAGGTTTGAGCTTGGTAATTAGCCAGTATGGGATGCCTGAAAAAGGTAGTGGTCTCGTCGGAGTCCTTGGCCCGAAGCGAATGGATTATGTCAGAGCAATCTCTTCGGTCAATCGCTTTTCATCATTGCTGAGTAAATCACTAGCTGAGTATATCTAAAGGGGGACAGGCTTGGCTGAATACAACGAAATGAGTGAAATGGAAGAGTCTGAGCGGGATGAGGACATAGAAGTCCTGAAGCAAGTTCTGGCTGTGGAAAGGGGGAGGTCGGAGAACTACCTAGCCAACTGGCAGAGGACTCAGGCCGATTTCATCAACTACAAGAAGCGCACTGAGCAGGAAAAAACAGAGATGGTTGAATTTGCCAGTAGCACGCTAATATTAAACTTGCTTAGTGCACTGGATGACTTAGATAGGGCTTTAGCCTCAGTGCCAGCTGAACTCATGGAGTCCAGTTGGACTGAGGGCATTAAGCTCATTTATAATAAGTTTAAGGCAACCTTGGAGGCACAAGGGTTAACTGAAATAGAGGCTAAGGGAGAGCCTTTCGACCCTCACTTGCATGAAGCAGTGATGGGACAAGAGGGTGAGGACGGAATAGTCATTGAGGAGATTCGGAAGGGCTATAAGTTTAGGGACAGAGTAATTCGCCCTAGCATGGTGGTAGTGGGTAAAGGTAAAGGGGGCAAAGAGAAAAGGAGGACCAGATATGGGTAAAACGGTAGGTATTGATTTAGGGACTACACTGAGTGCAGTAGCAGTAATGGAGGGGGGCGATCCCAAGATTATTCCAAGCGCCGAGGGTGGAAACCTTGTCCCTTCGGTGGTAGCCATAAGCAAATCTGGAGAGAGATTAGTAGGAGAACTAGCGAAGCGCCAGGCAATAGTCAACCCCGAGAACACTGTTTTTAGTATAAAGCGGCTCATAGGGCGCAAGTTCCAGGAGTCTTCAGTACAGGATGACATGAAACGCTTGCCGTACAAGATTACTGAAGCCTCCAATGGCGATTGCCGAGTAGTGTTAGGGGGCAAGGAGTACAGCCCGCAGGAAATCTCAGCTATGATACTGCAGAAGTTGAAGACTGATGCGGAGGCTTACCTGGGTGAAAAAGTCACCGAGGCCGTCATCACCGTGCCGGCTTACTTTAATGATAGCCAAAGGCAAGCAACTAAGGCCGCTGGTGAGATAGCGGGGTTCAATGTTTTGCGCATTATCAACGAACCTACAGCTTCATCACTGGCTTATGGAATGGACAAGAAAAAGGAGGAAACCATCGCGGTCTATGACCTTGGTGGCGGAACCTTCGATATTTCCATACTCGACCTGGGCGAGGGTACCTTCCAGGTTAAGTCAACTAGTGGTGATACCCACCTTGGTGGCGATGATATTGACCAGAGGGTTATGGATTGGGTATGTGATGAGTTCAAGAAAGAGCAAGGCATCGACTTAAGGCAAGACAAAATGGCACTGCAGCGGCTAAAGGACGCTGCTGAGAAGGCGAAGAGGGAGCTATCTACAGTAACTCAGACGGAGATAAGCCTTCCCTTCATTACTGCTGATGCTACTGGGCCCAAGCACCTCAGCATGACGCTAAGTAGAGCTAAACTGGAACAGTTATCGGCTGACCTGATAGAGAGAAGCCTTGGCCCCGTTCGTCAAGCCGTGTCCGATGCTGGTCTCACACCGCCTCAAATCAACGATGTGATTCTGGTTGGTGGGCAGACAAGGATGCCAAAGGTTCAGGATACCTTAAGACAGTTCTTCGGCAGAGAGCCGGCAAAAGGGGTTAACCCCGATGAGGCAGTAGCCCTAGGTGCAGCGATTCAAGCTGGGGTGCTTAAGGGTGAGGTAGGAGAGGTACTTCTCCTTGATGTCACCCCGCTTACCCTGGGCATAGAGACACTAGGAGGGGTAGCTACATCCCTTATCCCTCGCAATACGACTATCCCCACTTCCAAAAGCCAGATTTTCAGTACTGCCGCTGATAATCAATCAAGTGTAGAAATCCATGTTCTTCAGGGTGAACGACCTATGGCATCTGACAACCGCACTTTGGGGCGATTTATGCTCGATGGAATCTTGCCAGCGCCACGAGGTATGCCCCAGATTGAAGTAACCTTTGATATCGACGCTAATGGCATCCTTAGTGTCAGTGCTCGCGACAAAGGTACGGGTAAGGAGCAGAAAATCACCATTACTGCCTCCAGCGGGCTTGGCAAAGAAGAGGTGGAGAGGATGAAACGAGATGCCGAGGGTTATGCTGCCGAGGATGTTAAGCGCAAAGAGGAGGCGGAATTGCGTAATTCCGCTGATAGCTTGGCTTATACCGCGGAGAAAACGCTTCGAGATTATGCAGATAGAGTACCTGCCGATGTGAAGCAAGAAATAGAAGGAAAGATAGCCAATGTGCGTACCGCACTTCAAGGGAAAGATGTAAACTCCATTCGTAGTTCTATGGAAGAGCTATCACAGGCTATGCAGAAGGTTGGCGCATCAGTTTACCAACAACCAGGACAGCCACCACCTGGCCAAGGAGGAGAAGGAGGAGAAGGAGGCGAAGGAGGCGAAGGCACAGTAGAAGGCGAATTCCGGGAAGTTTAGGTTCAAGTCAGCAAGCCAGCACAACACGTCGCAGGCTCATAGGGGTACCACAGTGAGGATTTCGGACGAATTCAAGCCTAAGGAGATCATCGATAACCCTTCAGATAAGGAGCTTCGAGGGTGGGCTCTCGAAGGAGGTGGAGTCATCACCAGCTTTGGCAATCTCGCTGTTTTCACTAAGGTGAAGAGCAGGATCGCCAAATTCACTCAGGTCTATGTAGAACAGGAGCTAAACTCGGACGAGAAACAAATTCTCACCGGAGTCCAGGATTATCTCAAGAGCAAGAAAATGATCAAGCTAGACCGTGTGATGTGCACCTCTCCCGAATTCAAAACTAACTGCAGGCTGTACGTAAGCGCTGAGTATGCCAGGCTTCCCCTTATGTGGGGAAACACTCTCTTCCCTTCAGAAGGAAAGGAACCTGATTCAGTTACTATCTCCATTCCTGAATGGGAAGAGAAAAGGGTTCTGGTTTTTCCCGAAAGAGGCTTGACTATTGCGTTGGGAAGTGACTACAAAGGTGAGATAAAGAAGAGCATGCTTCGCCAGATGATGTATTGGGCCAAAAAGGAGAACTCCTTAGGGTTACATGCTGCAAGCAAGATTATTCGAGTCTATCGAGATGGCAAGCTTCGTGATTTTGGATGTCTCCTCTTCGGGCTTAGCGGCACAGGTAAGACTACTTTGTCGGGACACTCACACTGGTTGAGGTTTCCCGAGGAAGTGGCTATCAGACAGGATGACGTAACCATACTGAAGCCAGACGGGCAGTGTATAGGGACTGAGGATTCCTTCTACATAAAGACAGATGGATTGGAGTCTAAGAACCAGCCTCTACTTTATGCCGCTGCCATAAGTCGTCGAGCCATTCTGGAGAACGTAAAGGTGAATGCTGGTGGCGAAGTTGATTTTCTCGATTCTAGCATAACGTCTAACGGGCGCGCCATGGTGAAGAGATGTGACATTGCTTACACTGATGAAAAGATTGATATGGACAAACTGGACTTTGTTTTCTTCATTACTAGGAGGTGTGATGTACAACCTCCCGTTGCTCGGCTCACTCCTGAATGGGGAGCAGCAGCTTTCATGCTGGGAGAATCGGTTGAGACTTCCGCAGGCGATCCCTCTGAAGCCGGCAAATCAGTTAGAGTGGTAGGGACCAACCCCTTCATCATAGGTTCGGCATGCCAAGAAGGCAACATGTTTCTCAATTTCCTGAGGAGAAACCCTCACATTCAGTGCTTTATCTTGAACACAGGTTGTATAGGAGGATTGGAGAGGGGGCAGAAAATTCAAATCACGGATACTGTGAAGATAATGGAAATGATTGTCAGAGATGAGGTTACCTGGGAGAGAGACAGCTTCTGGGGATATGATGTTCCTGTGGACATTCCGGGGGTAAATCTGGAGCACTTTAGGCCTGAGAACTTCTATCCAAGAGAGAAGGCAACTGAAGTCTCACGGGAATTGAAGCAGGAGAGACTTGATTGGCTTTCCCAATTTAGCGATTTGAAGCCCGAAATCATGGATGTTCTAAAGCAATAGGTTTTGACTAACACTCACCAGCCAAGATCGCCTAGTGGTCTAACAAGTCAATTTGCTTCAAAGGTCAATATGGCTTAGAATAGCTTAAATGCAAGGGAGGATGTTAAAGTGGTTGACTTTGGTGAAGTTTGTGAGCGCTTGAAGAAAGAGAAAGCCCAAATATTAGAGAGGCTAAAGCAGCTAAGAGCTGGACAGGCTTTGGGTGAAAGAAGAGAGGGCAGTCCCTTCGGCAAAAGAGAAGAAGAGGCGAGCGAAGCCTTTGAACTGGAGAAACGATTGACTCTGGAGAAAGGACTAACAAACACAGCTGGCGAAATAGACCGTGCCCTAGAAAAATGCGAGGCCGGCACTTACGGATTATGTGATTCATGCGGGCAGCCAATAGAGCCAGCTCGCCTTGAAGCATTGGCTCAGGCAAGTTTATGCCTGGGCTGCAAAGCACGTCAGGCAAAGAATGCAAAGGGGGCAAGATAGAAAGCGACTAAGATTGTCTCTCATTGTCGCCGCTTTGGTGGTTGCGCTTGACCAACTGAGCAAGCTATGGATTAGGGATAACTTAGTACCGGGAGAATCGCTGCCAGAAATAGGTTGCCTGCAACTGACTTATGTGGTGAATACAGGGTCTGCTTTCGGTCTGCTTGCTAATCAGACTGTTCTCCTTATCGTTATTACCATAGTCAGCCTGGCTGCCATCATGCTATTTCTGCGTTACCTAGGCTCAGCCAGCGCTTTGACTAGTGTATCGCTTGGCTTGATCTTCGGCGGGGCTGTAGGCAATCTAGTAGATCGGCTTCACTTAGGGTACGTCGTCGACTTCATTCACGTTCGTCTGTGGGGTGGCCTGTATTGGCCAGCTTTTAACTTTGCTGATGCAGCCATAGTGGTGGGAATCTTCACTCTTGCTTATTCGCTATACCGATGCGGACTGTTCAGGAAGGTATACGAGCATGACCGCGGAATCGAGAATTAGGACGCTTCAGCTTGGTGCCACTGTTCCGATTATTCGCCTTGATAAATACGCAGTTCAAGCCCTTCCTCAATTCTCCCGCTCTCATATACAGAAACTGATTGACCAGGGCTATATCTTGGTCAACGGGCAAAGGGCAAAGGCAAGTCAAAGATTGAATGCCAACGACAGCATAACAATTGAGTTGCCTCCCACCGTGTCACATCCCGTGGCTGAGCCAATACCCCTGACCATCGCATACGAAGACGGGGATATTGTGGTGATAGATAAACCTGCTGGATTGACAGTTCACCCCGCCCCAGGACATCCAAACCACACCCTGGTCAATGCTATTCTGGCTCACTGCTCAGACTTGGTGACAAGTAGCGACTCAACACGTCCGGGGATTGTCCACCGACTGGACAAGGACACATCGGGGCTGATGGTCGTTGCCAAAAACGAATTTGCCCGACAATATCTAGTGGATCAATTCAAAAGTCATGCTGTGATTAAAGGCTACCTGGTTTTGGTTAGAGGTAAGCTGTTTCCTGGCCAAGGAAGAATTGAAGCGCCTATTGGGCGAGACCCACACAACAGGCAGAAGATGGCAATAGTCGAAGGTGGGAGGGAAGCCAGCACAGAGTATAAGGTCAGAAAACACTTGGGCGATTGTAGCTTTCTGGAGGTCAGTCCGGAGACCGGGCGTACTCATCAGATCAGAGTCCACCTGTCAGCCATAGGCCATTCCGTAGTTGGTGATGCAGTCTATGGAGCAAAGTCGCCCCATGTTAAGAGGCAGTTTATCCATGCCTATCGTCTGGGCTTCTGCCTGCCAAAGACGGGGAAATATCAGGAATTCACCTGCGCCCTACCTCGAGACTTGAAACTAGCCTTACAATCCTTAGGTCAAAAGGCGTAAGAGGCTTGCTCAGGACACAAAGATATGATAGATTCTCACCATTAAACAGAAAGGAAGGAATTTGTGACTTGAAGTCTTTTGGAGAACTTGAAAAAGAGCAAACGCAGAGAGAGAGTAGCTTCCTGTCTCAGTTAATGGGTAAGACTACGATGGAAGGTTTGGTTCAAACCGAAGCTGACTTGACTGAACAGAGAAACCAAGCTCTATTCAGCATAGCCGCAGAGATAGAAGACACTGAAGATGCCCTGAACCAAGCTGAAAGACTCGTCCAGAGAGTTAAGGAACACTTGGAGCAGTTGAAAGGTTTACAACGAGTCCTCTCCAAGCAAGGCAGTGGCAAACGCTAATATGCCACAGTCAGGTTCTGAGTTAGAAACACCAGTTAGAGTTCGCTTCGCACCCAGCCCCACGGGATACCCACATTTGGGCAACATCAGGACTGCCCTGTTCAACTGGCTCTTCGCTCGCCGCTATGGAGGTAAGTTCATTCTGCGCATTGAAGATACCGATGTTGCCCGGAAAGTAGAGGGGGCAGTGGAGATGATATTGGACAGCTTGAGGTGGCTCGAACTGGATTGGGATGAGAGTCCCTACTTCCAATCGCAGCGGCTGGATATCTACCGCGAAGTGGCTGACAGACTGCTTAATGAAAATCATGCTTACCTGTGCTACTGCTCCCCAGAGCAGCTAGAGGCAATGCGACAAGAGCAAATAAAGCATAAGCAACCGCCGAAGTATGATGGCCGCTGCCGACATCTAACACAACAACAGAAGACTGAGCTAAGGGCCCAAGCTATCACCCCTGTAGTCCGTTTCAGAACACCCCTTGATGGGGAGACAAGCTTCCAGGACTTAATTCGTGGCAGCGTGAGTTTCCAAAACAGCACTCTGGATGATTTCGTCTTGCTCAAGTCGGATGGCTACCCTACATATCACTTGGCCAATGTAGTGGATGACCGCTTGATGGCTGTTTCACACGTCCTTAGGGCTGACGAATGGCTTTCCAGTACTCCTCGTCACATGCTGATTTACCAAGCTCTAAATTGGGATGCTCCGCATTTTGCCCATTTGCCCATGATATTGGGGCCTGATCGATCCAAACTGTCAAAGAGGCACGGCGCCACCAATATCATGGAATACCGAGAGCAGGGTTATTTGCCTGAGGCGATGATTAACTTTCTGGCATTGCTTGGCTGGTCGCTCGATGATAAAACTGAGCTGCTGACTCGCGAAGAGCTAGTAAGGAATTTCTCTCTCGGAAGGATAAGCAAAACCGCTGCTGTCTTTAATAAGGAAAAGTTGGAATGGATGAATGGAGTCTATCTGCGCCAACTCAGCCCGGATGAATTCGTCCAACGAGCGACCCCGTTTCTGGATAGGGATTTGCCACTTTCGATAGAACGCCCCTTGCATAGCGATTATGTTCGTCAGGTTATGTCCCTTATCCAAGAACGTGCCAAGACGCTGGCTGAGGTGCCTCGCCTTTGTGACTTCTTCTTCATGGATGAATTGCAATATGAGGCCAGCTTGCTTCTGAGCAGGGGCCTGAGCTCCGAGTCAGCCGTTGAAGCTGTTAAGACCTCTTTGAGAAGGCTAGAGGTAGCAGAAGTCTGGGATGCTGAATCACTCGAGGAGATCCTTCGCCCACTAGCTACCGAGTTAGACTTAAGCACAGCGAAGTTCTTTGGTTTGTTACGAGTAGCCATCACCGGGCGCAGTGCAGCACCACCGCTGTTTCAGACTATGGCAGTTCTGGACAGGGGGAAATGCTTGAAACGACTGACGACGGCGTTGGATAGGCTTTCTGCCTTGGCTTTGGCACAAGACAAATAGGATTTACACTACTGTGCAGTACATTGGCGTGATAAAATAGGCCATGAGCATGATTAGGGGGTAACATAGATTATGGCAACAGAAAAAAAGAAGGCAATCAACAGGCTGCAATCAATATATCCCTTGCGGGCGATAATTGACGAAAGGTACAAAAGGAGCTTTGAGGCTACGAAGACGGGTGAGCCTACTGCCTGGTCCATGGTGAACTGGTGGTTGCCGGAAGCTATCCTCAATGTTATGGGTGTAGAAACCATGTATCCTGAGAATTATGGCCCGGTTTGTGCTGCCACGGGAGCTGCGGAAGCTTACTTGAATCGTTCCGATGCTGAGGGCTTCCCCAGTCACCTGTGTGGCTATGCCCGAAACACTCTAGGCTACAGCGCCAGAATGATGAAGGACTTGGAAGGTGAAATACCCCCTGAGGCACCCATGGGGGGGATGCCCAAACCTACCTTGCTCTTGAGCTCGGGTATCATGTGTGATGCTAGGTATAAGTGGTTCCAGGCACTGGGGCGCTACATGGATGTGCCGGTATGGGTTCTTGAGTTGCCCCATCCTGGGGTGGAGGAAGAGGCCACGGAGGGTGTTCACGAGCATAATATCAAGTTCATGGTCGAGGGATTAAGAGAGTTCGTTGCGTTTCTGGAACGGCTAGTGGGTAAGAAAATGGATTGGGATAAGTTGTATGAGGCGCAGCGAGACATAGAGGAGATTTGCCGCGTATGGCATGAGACAAACGAGCTGCGCAAGGCGAGCCCGTGTCCTATGCACTCCAGGGACTTTTGGACTGGCATGACTGGCGCACTCTTCCCGTCGGGGAATCTGAAAGAGCTGCTGGAACTCTATCGGCAGGCATATGATGAAGTCAAGTATAGAGTTGACAACAAGGTATCTGCTATCGTTGAAGAAAAGTATCGAATAGTCTTTGCCGAGCTTCCGCCATGGCATAGTCTGGGGTTCTTCGACAAATTGGCGGAAAGGGGCTGGAACTTCGTGATGGAGAGCTGGAACTATCACCCGCCTATACCTCTGGACATGAGCGGAATCAGCGACCCTTTGGAGCACATCGCCAGATTCACCTATCAGTGGTACGCTGCCCGTCATCCCAGGGCGCTTCAGGAGGGGGAATACTGGGGCTTCGCCTACGGCTACTTAGAGTATGCCAGGGAGTACAAAATTGATGGAGCATTTCTTCATACTCTCCTTACCTGCCGCTCCGCAAGCACGCATCTGAACTATGTTCGCGATGTGTTGGCGCGAGCAACAAAGGTTCCCTCTTTAGTGGTAGAGGGGGACATTGTGGACCTGAGACTCTTTGATCCTGTAGACGTCTTGAACAAGTCAGAGGCATTTGAGGAGACCATGGAACATTACAGAGAGGTGAGGAAGAAGGAAGGATTTGATTGGTAATGGATCAGCAAATAAGGGGGTGTTAACAATGGCCAGAGAAATTATGGGGCTTGCTAGAGCAAAGGAGATTTATCAAGACCGAGGTGCTAGAGCCAGGGAGCTTAAGGCGGAAGGCAAGCAGATAATGGGTTATATTTGCATCTACCCTCCTCTGGAGATGATGACTGCCCTTGACTTGGTCCCTTACAGGATATACGGTGACATGAGGGAGCCGATAACCAAGGCTGATGCTGTCTTCATCACAGTGACTTGCCCTTTTATCCGCAGTTACCTTGACTTGGGGCTTAAGGGAAGGTATGACCTCTTGGATGGACTTGTAGGAGCCCATGTCTGCGATTGTGGAGAGAAGGTGCCCCATGTGTGGCGAAGCCAGATAAATACCCCTTATTATCACTTTATAGACGTGCCACATACGGTGCACGAAGCAGGTCAACGTTTTTTCAAGGGGAAACTGGAGTATTTCAAGACGACCCTGGAGGCCTTTGCGGGAAAGGAGCTATCGGCAGAGAAACTCAAGACAGCCATCGAATCTCATAACCAGCAACGAGCTCTGGTAAGGGAGCTACACGATTTGAGGAAGCCGGACCCACCTCTTATCTCAGGAACGGAAACGCTTCGAGTGATAAAAGCATTGACAAGCATACCGGTGGAAGAAGGAAATGAGCTATTAAGGGAAGTCATAGCTGAGGTCAAAGAGCGCAAGAATGGTCCGCAGAAGAAGTCGGCAAGGCTCCTTGTGTGGGGCAGCGTTATAGATGATACTGCCCTGATAGACATGATTGAAGATGCTGGCGCGAACGTCGTAATGGATGATACCTGTGTGGGCACCCGAGCTTACTGGGAAGATGTAAGGCTCACTGATGATCCTCTAGATGGTTTGACTTATCACTATCTGGTGGACATTAAATGTCCTCGTACCTTCAGGGAGGCTGTCTATGGTGAGACCAAGAAAGACCACATGGCAGATCTGGAAAGCAGATTCAGCTACCTTAGGGACTATGCCAGAGCATGGAGTGCCAACGGGGTAATACTCCAAGTCGTCAAGTACTGCGACACGCACGGCTATGAAGTGCCCGGGCTTAAGGATTATTTCGACAGCCTCGGTCTTCCCAACACTTACCTGGAACACGACTACACTGAAGGAGCTCTGGCACCGCTAAGGACAAGGGTTCAAGCCTTTCTTGAAGTGATTGGCTGAAGGATTACTTTGTCACGGTTTGGAACTGAGGAAACACAGATCCTCCCAAGTTAGTAAGCCAGTTGATGGATTATGGCAGCGGAGAAAAAGAAGGCGATAAGCAGGCTAAAATCAATGTATCCACTGCGGGCCAAAGTGGATGAGACATATGCCAAAAGTGTTGAGGCCATGAAAGCGGGGAAACCCACAGTTTGGGGCATGCTTAGCTGGTGGGAAGGCGATGTTGTCCTTAAGGCTATGGACCTGGATACGGTCTATCCGGAGAATTACAGCACTGTTTGTGCCTCGGCAGGGACTGCCGAGTCCTATTTGAATCGGGCTGATGCGGATGGCTTTCCTACTCATTTATGTGGATATAGCCGAAATACTTTTGGCTATACGTCAAGAATGATGAAGGAACTGGGAGGGGAGATACCACTGGAGGCGCCCATGGGAGGGATGCCCAAGCCAATTCTCTTACTAGCTTCAGACACCATTTGTGATGCTAGGTATAAATGGTTTCAGGCATTGGGCAGCTATATGGATGTTCCCGTTTGGACGCTGGAGATGCCAATTCCAGGGGTAAAGGAACTGTTCATGGATGGTGTTAAGGAGCAGTGTATTGGCTTCATGGTCAAACACTTAAGGGAGTATGTGGCCTTTCTGGAACGCCTGCTGGGCAGGAAAATGGATTGGGACAAATTAGATGAGACAATGAGGCTGGTGGAGCAGCTTTGCCGGGTATGGCATGAGGTTAACGAGTTGCGGAAGGCGAGGCCCTGTCCTATGCATGGCAGGGATTTTTGGAGCGCTATGCCGGCATCTCTATTTCTAGCAGGTGATCTGAACGACACATTGGAATGCTATCGAGCCATGTATGATGAGGTGAAATCCAGGGTGGATAACCAAATAGGAGCGATTGCCGATGAGAAATATCGCATAGTGTTTGCCGAGCTTCCGCCGTGGCATAGCTTGGGGTTTTTCGACAGGCTGGCTGAGAGGGGGTGGAATATTGTGATGGAGAGCTGGGGTTATCATCCGCCTATACCCATAGATTTAAGTGGGATTAGCGACCCCTTGGAGCGGATTGCCAGGTTCAGCTTTCAGTGGCACACTGGCTATTATGAACGCGCTCTAGAGGATGGGGAACATTTTGGCTATTATGTTTACCCGTATTTGACATTTGCCAGGGATTACAAATGTGATGGAGCGCTTCTTCATCCCCTTATTACCTGTCGCAGCGCTTCTACACATTTGCATTATACACGGGAACTGCTGATGCGGAAGACGAGTGTTCCTTCGATAATAGTAGAAGGAGACATTGTAGACCTGAGACTATTTGATCCCGAGGACGCTTTGAGGAGGGCAGAGGTATTTGAGGAAACGATGGAACACCATAGGGAGGTACGGAAAAAAGAAGGGCTCGATTGGTAGCAGATGGCAATAAGGTACTTGGTAGAATACCACACTAATGTTAGAATAAGGATGCTAATTCTTGATATAGCATCGGAGGTTTGATAGTAGGGACGATTCACATTGTCAGCAATTAACAAAAGGAGGTAATGGATTATGGCAGCGGAGAAAAAGAAGGCGATAAGTAGGCTAAAATCAATGTACCCCCTGCGGGCCAAAGTGGATGAGACATATGCCAGAAGTGTTGAGGCCATGAAAGCGGGGAAACCCACAGTTTGGGCTATGGTCAACTGGTGGGAAGGCGACGTTATCCTCAAGGCCATGGATTTGGAAACTGTCTATCCAGAGAACTACAGCACTGTTTGCGCCTCGGCAGGAACCGCGGAGTCCTATTTGAATCGCGCTGATGCCGATGGCTTCCCCACCCATCTATGTGGCTATAGCCGGAATACTTTCGGCTATACGTCAAGAATGATAAAGGAACTGGGAGCGGAGATACCACCCGAGGCACCCATGGGGGGGATGCCCAAACCTGTCTTGCTGCTATCTTCAGATAGCGTTTGCGATGCCAGGTACAAATGGTTCCAGGCACTAGGCCATTATATGGATATTCCTGTCTGGACTTTAGAGCTACCCGTTCCTGGGGTACAGGAACTGTTCATGGATGGTGTTAAGGAACAGTGTATTAGCTTCATGGTTGAGCACTTAAGGGAATTTGTAGCCTTCCTAGAACGCCTGCTAGGCAGGAAAATCGATTGGGACAAATTAGATGAGACGATGAAGTTGGTGGAACAGCTTTCCCGGGTATGGCATGAGGTCAACGAATTGCGCAAGGCAAGACCCTGCCCTATGCATGGCAGGGACTTCTGGAGTGCTATGCCGGCGTCTCTGTTCCTAGCGGGTGATCTCAGCGACACACTGGAATGCTATCAAGCTATGTATGATGAGGTAAAATCCAGGGTGGATAACGGTATGGGAGCGATTGCGGACGAGAAATATCGCGTTGTATTTGCCGAGCTTCCACCGTGGCATAGCTTAGGGTTTTTCGATAGGCTGGCGGAGAGGGGTTGGAATATTGTAATTGAGAGCTGGAACTATCATCCACCTATACCTATAGACCTAACTGGAATCGCCGACCCCTTGGAACGCATTGCTAGATTTACCTTTCAATGGTCAACTGGCTATTATGAACGCGCTTTAAAAGACGGGGAGTATCTGGGCTATATGGCTTATCCTTATTTGGTTTTTGCCAGGGATTACAAATGTGATGGAGCTTTTCTTCATCCCCTCATCACCTGCCGCAGCGCTTCTACGCATTTGCATTATACGCGGGAACTGCTGATGCGGAAAACGAGCGTTCCTTCGATAATAATAGAAGGGGACATCGTAGACCTGAGGCTATTTGATCCCGAGGATGCTTTGAGGAAAGCAGAGGTATTTGAGGAAACGATGGAGCACTATCGGGAGGTGAGGAAAAAGGAAGGGCTCGATTGGTAGCATGTTGGCAAACTTGACCACAAGGAGGTTTCAACAATGACACAAGGAAGTAAAGGGCTTGCCGAAGCAAAGGAAATCTATCAAGACCGACCTCGCAGGGTCAAAGAGCTTAAGGCTGAAGGCAAGAAGATAATAGGCTATCCCTGCATCTATGTTCCCATAGAGATGATGACTGCTCTTGACCTGGTCCCCTACAGGATATACGGGGATATAAGGGAGCCGGTAACCGAGGCAGACAGAGGGCTACAAACGGCCTTTTGCCCTATTATGCGTAGCGCATTTGACTTGGGGTTGAAGGGTAAATATGACTTCTTGGACGGGATGGTTGCGGCTCATTCCTGCGATCCTCAAGAAAAATGTATGCGGGTTTGGATGTCCTTAATAAAATACCCTTATACTCACTTTTTGGACGTGCCTGGCACGCTACATGAAGGGTCTTTGGAGTATTTCAAGGGGCAATTAATCGCTTTGAAGAAGACCCTGGAGGCCTTCACGGGAAAAATAATTACTCAAACGGGACTCAGGGAAGCAATCGAAGCTCACAATCTGCAGCGGGCTCTGGTAAGGGAGCTATATGATTTGAGAAAGCCTGATCCGCCTCTCATATCGGGGGCGGAAACCCTTCAGGTGATAAAAGCTTTGACGAGCATCCCAGTAGAAGAGGGAAATGACCTGTTAAGGCAAGTCATAAGTGAGGTCAAAGAGCGGAAAAATGGCCCACAAAAAAAGCCAGCGAGGCTTCTCGTATGGGGTAACACGATGGATGACATAGCCCACACAGAGACAATTGAAGGCGCTGAAGCCAACATTGTAATGGATGATCATTGTGGAGGCAGCAGAGCCTACCGGACAGACGTAGAGATTGCCGAAGACCTGGTCGATGGGTTGGCAGATAACTACTTAGTCAAGCTTGTCCCTCCACGCACCTTTAGAGTAGCGGTTCTCGGCGAGACCAGGAAAGATTGGGCAGCGGATTTGGAAAGTAGATTTGGCTACATCGGAGAGTACATCAAAGGGTGGGATGTTAATGGAGTGATTATGCAACTGGTAAGGTATTGCGACCCCCACGGTTTTGAGCAGCCGGCGATCAAGGATTATTTCGACAGTCTGGGCATTCCAAGTATTTATTTGGAGCACGACTATAGTGAGGGAGCTTTGGCGCCTCTAAGGACGAGAGTTCAAGGCTTCCTTGAGGTGATTGGCCAGAAAGCGTAATTCATGTATTTTGCCGGAGTAGATATAGGCTCCACCATGACCAAGATTGTGATCATGGATGGAGCGGATAACATTTGCTCCCGTATCATAGGTCCTACAGGCCCCGAGCACCGTCGACTGGCTAACAAGGTGCTGATAGAAGCTCTGGAGCAAGCTAATCTGTCTTTCGCCGAAATAGACTATGTGGTAGCCACTGGCTATGGCAGGGTGAATGTTCCTTTTGCTGACCGTCAGATAACAGAATTGACCTGTCATGCCAGAGGAGTGGCCAGTTTGTTTCCCAACGTTAGAACAGCTATTGACATTGGGGGACAGGATGCCAAGGGGCTCAAGATCAAGGATGGCAAGTTGCTCGACTTTGTCATGAATGATAAATGCGCGGCAGGGACGGGGAGATTCTTGGAAGTCCTCGCCGAGACTCTAGGTCTGGAACTGGAAGAGCTGGGAGGAATTTCCTTGGAATCCACTAAGAAGATCCCAATAAGTAGCACTTGCACCATCTTTGCCCAACAGGAGGTGATAGCCCGTATCTCCGAGGGGTTGCCTTTGGAAGACATCGTGGCTGGGGTTCATGCTGCCCTGGCCGGCAGAGTGGCTAGGATGGTTCAACGCTTGAGGGTAGAACCCGATGTGGTGCTCACCGGGGGCGTAGCAAAGAACATAGGAGTTGTTAAAGCCATGAAGGAGAATCTGGGACATGGAATTCTTGTCCCAGCCGATCCTCTTCTCACCGGAGCCATGGGTGCGGCAATACTGGGAAAGGAATTAGTATCAAAGGCAATGGCAGCGGGTGAGCTCATTGAGAGGAAGGAGCGCTACCTGGAAGAGGTTACCTTCTTTAAGTAGAGGGGGACTTGGATATGGCTTGGTTTATGGGCATTGACATCGGTTCGGTAACTGGTAAAGGGGTCATAACCAAGAACGGTGATGTGGCAGCCTACCACGTGGTTTCTTCAGGTATCAACTATGGCAGGGCCGCGGAGAAGGTGAGGGAAGAGCTTCTGGCAAAAGCAAAGTTGTCCCCGGAAGACGTTGCTTATACTATAGCTTCTGGCTATGGGGCAAGAAATGTGTATTTCGCTAGCGAGAAATCTGCTGACATGGTTTGCTCGGCCAGAGGAGTTAATCATGTTTTCCCCTTGGCAAGGACGATTATTGATGTAGGAGGGCAGTCAACTCAAGTTACTCGAATAGATGAGCGAGGGCGAGTAGTAAACTTCGTGGTCAGTGAGAAGTGTGCCTCCGGAAGCGGGAGGTTTCTTCAGGTCATTGCTAATGTCCTGCGCATGGACCTTGAGGATATCGGGCCACTCTCCCTCAAGTCCGAAAACCCCGTTACTTTCACTACAGGCTGCGCCGTCTTTGGTGAATCAGAAGCAATAACCAGGGTATGTGAAGGCGTTTCCAGGGAAGATATTCTGGCTGGGGTTCACGGGTCACTGGCTGACAAGGTCTCTGCTCTCGTCAGCAGAATCGGTTTCGAGGAGCAATGTGCCCTTATTGGAGGTGGTGGCTTGGACGTTGGGCTTATCAAAAGCATAGAAGAGAAGCTGCAGATTCACTTGTTGGTGCCTGCTCAACCCCAGATCATTGTGGCCTTAGGCGCAGCGTTATTGGCTCAAGAACGGCAACAAGCTGCAGTTCCCTGAGTGGGATCGCTATTGCTTACATCTATGAACGCCGCCGCCATGCCAATTTGTGTGCCAGCTATTTTCCTACGTCCAGTAGAATTCCTGTGGCTGCCGCAGTTCAGCAATGTGGTGTACCGTCGCCTCTGCCGCAACCGGCCCCGATCGTCCTGACTCTTTCGAATCAGCGTGCTCAGGTCATGAGTTATGTTGTTCCTAGCCCTATTGTATGGATGCCGTTGTCCGTTGTTGTTGGATTTCAGCGGGCTGCTGTAGTAGCGAACGAGTCCCCTCTGTGAGCGAGTAGGCTTAGGCAGAAGATGAGGTGGAGTGGACCACTTGTCGTTCTTTGGCTCTGCACAAGGAGTGGCTTTTGTCCTAAGTGAAGGAACGGTCTTTTCTTGTAGCCAATGCTGTTCTAGGCCACCATAGAAGCTGATACGAGCTGCGAGCAGCCTCTGCGGCTAGCTCCGCCGGCTCACCGAGCCTTCGAAACGGTCTGACTCTTTCCCTGCGATGTTGGAGCCTGCGCCCTTTTGTGACCTCATCCCTTGTAGTATTGCTCGTTGTGATCAGAGAAGGTCTCGTGTCCCAATCGAAGTCAATATACATCATTGCCCGTGTCCTTTGAGCTTATTCCCCCCGAAGAGCTTGGTTTTCTCGTGTAATCTGTGTGGGAAGGTGACACGTTATCAAGGAAGGAATAAGAAAGGATGCGCGCCAAAGGATTGTTTAGGTTCTAGAAAGAAGTTAATATGTTACTAGGAAGAAAACAGGAAGGAGGTGCAGCAGTAGAGTATTTGCGTTTGAAGGAAGTCAATGGGTTGCAAGAAAAAAAAGGGAGGTTTGCTAAATGGCAGTTAAAGTAAGGGAACCATATCAAGCATTATCTCGGGAGGAGCTACTGGACAAAGTCTACGAGCTAGCGGCTAAGTATGAAATAAACTCCTATGCTTGCTCTCAATGCGTGGTGGCAGGACTTCATGAAGTTCTTGGTTTTGATGACATTCTGGTTAAGGCAGCAACCTCGAATTGCGGAGGCACTGCTTTCCAGCTAGTGGGGACCTGTGGAGGGCTAACAGGAGGGATAATGGTTCTTGACTACTACCTCGGTCGCCCCCTGGAGCATATGTCGTACAAGGAAGTCATCATGCACCCCAACATAGATGATCTCTTTGCTGCCCAGGGAGCAGCCAGATTGCTTTTCAATAAGTACATGGAGAGATATGGCACTATTACCTGCGCAAACATTATGCAGCAACGTTGGGGACGTTTGTATTACTTTGAAGATCCGGATGAATTTGCCAAATTCGAAAAGGCAGGAGCCCACTCAGACCCGAAAATGGCCCCTGACATTGTTGGAACCGCAGCGAGGTTCACGTTGGAAGTCCTGCTCGACAAGGGAGCCGTCGAAGTTGGTAAGTAGTTGACTCTAGTCGCTGCCATGGGAGCCTAAGAGCGTTTGGTTCTTGGTCCTAGGTAGCGTCAAAGTAGAACGTGATTTCAGCTTTGCGGTCTACAGGAAATAGGGAAAGGTTCACAATCGAATCTTTCCCTATCCTCTTAAGAGGGGCAATTCAGAGAATAGCTTAGCGACTTCCTTCAGTCGGAGGCAGGTACTAAAGACAGCGAGGGAGACCAGAAATGTGGAACACGAGCTGCACGTTCGCTTAATGTGGTCCCGAGCTTCACACCATCACAGGCTTGGGCCCAACTATGGTGGTTGGGGGGGAACAGGCTGAGTTAACTGAGGCAGCTTCTGTATTTGCACCTTATAGGGTTCTAGTGGGGGTGTGTCTCCCTGCCATTTCCACGTCGTGGCTGATTCATTCCGCCTTTTGCTGTGGTACAAAGATCGACCTTCCTGTAACTCAGAGCCCATCCTAGTCGCTGATTATGGGTGATAATTTCATTTTTACTCCTATGTCAGGCCTTGCTACAATAAGCCAGAATTATGAAATCAACACAATTAGAGGAACAACTCAGGTCCTTGCCAACAGGGCCGGGAGTCTATCTATTCAAAGACGAGGAAGGCAAGGTTATCTATGTAGGCAAGGCCGCCAATTTGAGCAACCGAGCAAGAAGCTACTTTGGTTCCCCCAGCAGCCTGTCATCAAAGGTCCAGCACCTAGTATCCAGGATAAAGGAGCTGGAGTTCATGATTACAGATTCTGAGCAAGAAGCCCTCATCTTGGAGTGCAGCATGATAAAAAAATATAGTCCGCGGTATAACATGCGTCTTAAGGATGACAAGACTTTCCCATACCTTAGGATAGATACTAGTGAGGATTGGCCTGCCGTTCATGTCACTCGTCGCTTTCGACGGGATGGGGCTAGATACTTTGGGCCTTTCGCTAGCGCTAGCTCAGTACGCAAGGCTCTAAGACTGATAAAGAGGATCTTCCTCTTCCGCTCCTGCACCAAAACTATTAATGGCAAAGCCAGTCGACCCTGCCTCAACTACTATATCCATCGCTGCCTCGGACCGTGTATCGGCGCCGTGAGTAAACAGGAATACCAGGAGCTGATAAACCAAGTTATTCTGTTCTTGGAAGGGAAACAAGATTTGGTGCTTCGTGAGCTAAATAGCAAGATGAGGACTGCAGCCCAGCAGCTCCAGTACGAAAAGGCAGCTTTGCTGCGTGACCAGATTTATGCCGTCGAAAGAGTCATAGAGGGGCAGAGAATTGCCGTCACGCTAAAGGGTGATCAAGATGTCATTGCTCTGGCACAGAATCAAGGTGAAGCCTACGTAGAGCTTTTCTTGATTCGTGGCAACAAAATTGTTGGGCGTGACCATTTTATTATGGAAGGTGTCCGTGATGAGACACCAGGTCACATAATGTCGACCTTCATAAAGCAGTATTACGCCTCAGTGCCCGAAATCCCGCGTCTAATACTACTTCAATATCCTGCGGATGAAACGCCCGTGTTGGCTGAGTGGCTTAGAAGGGAAAAGCGGAGAGGCGTGAGACTTCAAGTGCCGCGCCGAGGGGCCAAGAAGCAGTTGATGAAGATGGTAGCGGAGAATGCCGTTGAGGGTTTGCGGCTAGCCAAAGCTAAGCAGGCAAATCCAGAAGCCATAAGCTGGGGTTTGCAAGAGCTGAAGGACAAGCTTCGGCTGCCACGGATACCGCTACGGATAGAGGTCTATGATGTCTCAAACATTCAGGGCACGCTGGCTGTGGGCAGTATGGCTGTCCTGGAAAACGGCTTGCCCAGTCCGGCTTGCTATCGGCGCTTCCGAATTAGGACTATAGCTGGGGCCAACGATTATGCCATGATTCAAGAGGTATTGAAGAGAAGGTTGAAAAGAAGCGCAACCTCTGAAGGGAATTGGGCGGTTATGCCTGACCTCATCCTTATTGATGGTGGTAAAGGGCAGCTTAATGCTGCCTTCGAGGCCATGAAGGAGATGGAAGCTGCTTCAATTCCGATAGCCAGCTTAGCTAAGCAGAATGAGGATGTATTTGTACCTGGTGCATCGAAGCCAGTTGACATAACTAAGGATTCCCCAGCTCTTCACCTGCTTCAGAGGGCGAGGGATGAAGCGCATCGCTTCGCCGTTAGTTATCACCGGAGCCTGCGTCGAAGAGAAGGCATCGCCTCTGCTTTAGACGACATCCCAGGCATTGGCCTAAGGCGAAAAAAGGCATTGCTGAAGAGATTCATCTCGATCGAAGCTATTAGGGAAGCCTCACCGGAGGAGATTAGCCAAGCGGAAGGCGTGCCATTGGCTTTGGCAATGAGGATTAAGGAATATCTTTGATAGTTATCATTTGCTCTACAAGTTGTGGCTGATAACTATTCGCTGTATCTCCGAGGTTCCCTCGATAATCTGTAATAGCTTTGCTTCCCTATAGTAACGGGATACGGGGTAATCGTTGATATAGCCATAGCCACCATGAATTTGCACTGCATCGCTGGCAGCCTTTTCCACCATTTCGGAGGCAAAAAGCTTGGCATAAGCCGCCTCCAGGGTGTGAGGCAAGCCTTTGTCTTTCATCCAGGCAGCCTTTAAGTACATCAAGCGGGCTAGCTCGATATTCATAGCCATATCAGCCAGTTTGAAAGATATCCCTTGAAAGCCATAGATTGGCTGGCCAAATTGGACCCTTTGCTTGGCATAGGCCAGAGAGGTATCGAAGCAGGCTTGAGCCAGCCCCACGGAGATAGCACCAACACAAATCCTCCCGGTTTGCAGTACTTCCAGGTGCTGAGCGAAACCACGCCCTCTTTGGCCCAACAGATTCTCTGCTGGAATGCAACAATCCTCAAAGACTATCTCATTGGTTGAAAGTGTTCTCCAGCCTATCTTGTCATAGTCTGCCCCAACTTTGAACCCAGGCGTGCCCTTAGGGACTATGAACGTATTTATCGTAGCCCTTTCCTTCTTGTCTTTAGTCCCTGGGCACCTCGCTGTGATAACGACTATAGATGCATCATCATAGCCAATGGCGCTAACAAACAGCTTCGAGCCGTTGATAACCCATTTGTCGCCATCAAGCACAGCAGTGGTTTGAGTCGCTCCTGCATCAGAGCCAGCTTCGGCTTCAGTAAGCCCAAAGGCTCCGATTTCCTTGCCCTGGGCCATAGGGATCAACCATCTCTGCTTCTGTTCCTCGGTGCCGAATACATACAGTTCCTGGCATACCAGGCCGGTAGTTAGATCTAATAGGCCACCTAGGGAGCCATCTGCTCGGGAAAGTTCCTCTATGCACAGCATCTGGCCTACCCAATCACCACCACCCCCACCATATCTCTGGGGGAAGGGGATGCCCATCATTCCCAGCTCAGCCATCTTGCTGATGATGTCAAAGGGAGGCTGCCCAGTTCTCTCCATCTCGTTGGCTCTGGGAGCTATTACTTCATCAGCAAATTGATGACACATCGTTCGAATCATTTCCTGTTCTTCTGTTAGCTGAAAATCCATATTTGCCTCCACATAGGTGATTTGTTAACGTCACAGCATTTTTGACGGAGAAAGCTTCGGCATCGTTGTTAAAGTAGATGTAGATGGCTTTGAGATTCTTACCCAAGTGGGCGGTTTTCCCAGCCCATTGCGATAGCTCCTCGTCAGAGTAACAACTTGCATATAGATTTGCGCTGCCATGAAAACGGATGTAGGCAAAATCAGTGGTGGCGACGAGAGGACAAGTAAAGCCGGGCATATCGAAAATGCACAAGCCACAATTGTATTGCCGTAGGATATTGAATACGGCATCATCAATCCAGGACTGATGGCGAAATTCGAATACATGCTGCAGCTCCGGGGGCAGAAGTGATAGGAAATTCTCCAGTAGCTCGTCATTGCGCTTCATATTGGGTGGTAGTTGGTATAGGAGAGGGCCTAGCTTGTGCTGAAGCAAACGAGCCCGTGACAGGAAGTTCTCCAGTGCTGAATCTAAGTTTCTCAGCCTCTTCATGTGAGTGATGAACCGACTCACTTTAACAGCGAAAGCGAAATCGTCGGGCGAGGACTCACGCCAGGTAACAAAAGCTTTCTCAGTGGGCAAGCGATAGAAGCTATTGTTGAGCTCCACGGTGTTGAATTGTTGAGCATAGAACTGCAGCCACTTTGATCTAGACAGCCCTTCAGGATAATAGAGACCGCGCCAGTGGTAGTAATGCCAACCACTACACCCAATATAGTATTTCGGTGGCACCTTATCCGCTACTTTCCAGCCATTTCTAACAGCTTAGTATAACAGGGAAGTCTGACGTCGGCCCAAAGGCAGTAAGGGAACTCAGAGCTTCTTCACTGTAGCTAGAATGTCAAGTTCCTCCCAGTCAGATTGATGTGCATACCCGCCTTTTCAGCACAACTTGAAACTTTCTCTATTATACATTATACTATCCAACCAGAAGAGCTTTCTGGTGACTTTAGCGGAGTGGAACCACCCGTTCCCATCCCGAACACGGAAGTGAAACGCTTCAGCGCAGACGATACTTAAGGGGCAACTCTTCGGGAAAATATGTCGTTGCCCGGGAGCTCTTCACTTGTCTAACTCCTCCAGATTGAATCTCATACCATCCCTGGCAGCAACAACCGAAACTCCAGTTTCCTCAGTTAGCCTCTTAGCCAATTCCCATGGTTTCGCTCGCCACATGGTCATGCCAAAATGAGTTAGTATAGCTGCCTTTGGTCTCATTTCCTCAATGATGCGTTTGGCTTCAGGCAAAGATAAGTGATCGATAGGAGCTCCTGGAGATAGCCTAACCACATTGATAATGAGTAACTCAGTGGCATAATAGCCTGCTAGTTCGTCAAAATACCTCGTATCGGTGATCCATGAGAAGGCATGCCGAGGCGTTCGGAAGACGAAGCCATAGGTCTCCACGGGGTGCTTATGCCTCACTGGTGTCTCAAACGAAATATCATTGAGCTGATAACATCCTCCCGCAGTTAGAGTCTCTATGCTTTTCAGACAAGGTCGCAAATAAGAAAAGATAACTGGGTCGTGATCCAAAGCGTCTGCAGGAGTGAAAACCAGGCCTCGCTTCTTCATGCCGCCGTCGGTCATGGCCTCGATCATGATATTGATGTCGCCGCAATGATCCAAATGCCTGTGAGATAGAATAATGGCTTCCAGCTTGGACGGGTCGAGTTTCCTCTTAGCAGCTTGAACCAGACAACCAGGGCCAGGGTCGAGTAGTATTTGAGTTACGCCGAGGCTAAGCCAAGCACCTCCCGATGCCAAAAACTGGTGAATAACTACAAACCTGGCACCGGCGGTCCCGAGGAAAATTATCACGTCGGGCAACTCAGCCACGGTGGGATTATAACACGACGGCCGAATTGCCTATCATTGTGCTAGAATAAGACCATAAGGCATGGCAAAACCGGAAGTAGAGATTGCTGAATTAGTAAGGGGATACCAGGCCAGAAGAGGAAAGCTGCTGACTATAGGCACAACTGAGTCAGCCACCGGCGGCAGGATAGCTGATAGGTTGACCGATGTGCCCGGTAGTTCTGATTACTTCAAAGGTTCTCTGGTGGCTTACAGCAACGAGGTTAAAGTCAGCCTCTTGGGAGTGAAGAGGGAGACCTTAGAGAATTACGGAGCCGTCAGCGCGCAAACAGCGATAGAAATGGCCGAAGGGGGCAGGAGGCTCTTAGGGGTAGATATATGTGTCTCAGATACTGGCATCGCCGGGCCTTCAGGCGCTGAACCTGGAAAGCCTGTAGGGCTCTTTTACATTGGCTTGGCAGCGCAAGACATAAGTCTGGCTGATGTGTATCACTTCGAGGGCGACCGGCAGGAAAGCAAGGAAGAGGCTACGGAAGCTGCACTGAGGGCGTTGAAACAGTATCTACTAGGGCTTCGCTAGCTGGAAGGCTCATTTACTGCGGCGCAAAAGGAATTCCCCCGGTGGAGAAGGATATTAGGATGGAATAGGCTGCTGTCCTTCCTGCTGAGCCGTAATAGTCATAGGAAAAAGCCTCAGTAACAGTTTGAGGTTCATATTGAGCCTTATTAGTAGCTTTGCACTCAATATTTATTACCTTGGTATCCCCAGGAAATACATCTCCCAGGGTTATCTTGAGACCTCCAGGAGCTATTCCGGCCATTTGATAATTGCAGCTCCCCGCCAAGGCATAACCAAGCGCTGAGGGCTCCATATAAATATGGACGTTCTCAGCTTTGCCTTGACCCCTATTCTCCACTGTGACTGCAATATTGAACCACTCACCTGCATGGACGACGCTCTTGGAACTTGCAGCAATAACATATAAATTTGGTGGTGGTGGCGGCGGTGGGGTCACTTCAGCTTACGGCGCACAACAACCCACTGGCAAAATCACTAGCAACGAAATGGCTACTGTGATGACGAGTAGGAACCTTTTCATGTCTTCACCAATACTCTTTGGCCCTCGAACCTGACCTAATAGCAGCTGCCCTCGGGAGTAAGGTGATTATATTATTGCCAAGAGTTGGCCGTCAACAGGTTTGGCCATCAAAAGTTGATACTAGGCGCGGATTAAGCTAAAATACTCGTGCGGTCCAACCACGGGAATGCATGAACTGGGGATAACTGAAAATATCATGGACATTGCCTTGGCCAAGGCGAAAGAGGCGCAAGCCAGCAAAATCAGCAGGATTAACTTGGTGGTTGGCGAGTTGTCGGGCTTTGTATCTGACTGCATCGAGTTCTATTTTGAATTCCTGAGCAAGGATACTATTGCTCAAGGGGCGAAGCTCTATTTTGAACCGGTGCCTCTACAACTTCGTTGCCGGAGTTGCTCAATGGTTTTTCATCCTCAAGATACGTTATGGTCCTGCCCTGAATGTCAAAGCCAGAGCGTGGAAGTAGTAGGAGGACGCGAGTTATACATAGAAAGCCTGGAGGTAGAATGAAAAGGATAGAAGTCGTGCAAAACATTCTTGAAGCTAACGAATCCATAGCTGCCCAAAATCAGCGGCTGCTAGATAAGCATAGAGTTTTCGCTATTAACATCATGTCAGCTCCGGGCGCTGGCAAGACAAGTCTTATTCTGCAAACCATAGCCAAGTTGAAGGACAGGCTAAGGATAGGGGTGATCGAAGGCGATGTGGCTTCAACGCTAGATGCTGAGAAGGTGAAGGATAAGGCAGCAGCAGTTATCCAGATAACTACCAGAAATATGTCAGAAAGTTGCTCCTTAATTGCCAACATGGTAGACTATGCGCTTAAAAGTCTGCCTTTGGAGGAGCTGGATTTGCTCCTGATTGAGAACGTGGGCAATCTCATATGTCCGTCCGAGTTTGCCCTGGGAGAACATAAGAGAGTAGTGATTTCCAGCCTGCCTGAAGGTGATGATAAGCCCTTCAAATATCCCATGATTTTCGCCGATGCCGATGCGGTGATAATAAACAAGATCGATCTGCTTCCTCATGTAGATTTTGACATACTTGCCTTTCGGCGCGCTGTTAAGGGGCTAAACCCTAAAGCCGAGTTCTTCGAAGTCTCGTGTAAGACCGGCGTGGGAATAGAAGCTTGGTGCTCTTGGTTGCTTAATGAGGTGCCAACTAGTGCCCACAAGACTATTAATGAAGGAGGGTAAATGGAAGATAGAATCATTGAAAAAGAGGATATGGGGCCATTTGTTAACAAGCTTATCAATTCGGAGGTAGAAGTAGTAGGGGCAAAGAGGAAAGATGGCAAGTATGCGTTCGGCAAGCTTGCTGATGCTACTGAGTTATGTCTTGATTACGACGTGGCACTATATCCACCGAAAAGCTATCTCCTCCCGCCGAAAGAAACGCTTATTAAGTTTGAACTAGGCGAGGAACCTAAAGCTGAGCCAGTGGTAGAAGCTGAGAGCGTGATCCTTTTTGGTGTCCATCCCTATGATATCAAAGCCATCGAACTCCTGGATGTGGCGTTTTCCGGCACCAACCCCGATATCAATTACCTTTCGCGGAGAGCAAAGGTTACGATAATTGGTGTTGATTGTCTAAATCCCAACCCCAATGCTTTTTGCGCCAGCCTAGGCACAGCTACTACCGATACTGGCTTTGATTTGATGTTAACTGATATTGGTGCCAGCTATGTTGTAGCCATTGGCAGCAGCGAAGGAGAAGAACTGCTTGGGAAGTATGCTGTGACAAGGGAGGCAACTCAATCGGAACAAGTGCAAAGGGACGAGCAGCGGCAGAAAGCGCTGGCCAAGTACAAAGTGGCTCTTGGTGTGTCAGCCGAGGACCTGCCAGAATTGCTGGACAAATCTTGGGATAGCCCTGTGTTTAAGGAGAAAAGCGAGAAGTGTCTTAGCTGTGGTTCCTGCGTCATGGTATGTCCCACGTGTTTCTGCTTTGATGTCCAGGATGATATAGCCCTTAGTCTCAAGCAAGGTGAGCGCTATCGCCAGTGGGATGGCTGCATGTTAGTCGATTTCGCTCTGGTAGCTGGTGGAGAAAACTTCAGGAGAGACAGCGAAACTCGGTTCAGACATCGCATGTATCGGAAAGGCAAATACTTGTGGGAAAGGTACGGAAAACTAGGCTGTGTTGGTTGTGGAAGGTGTGCCTCCGCCTGCCTTGCTGAAATTGCCAGCCCGGCTGAGACCTTCAATACGTTAAAGGAGGAGAGAAGGTAACATGATTAGCCAAGCAATTCCCGAGACATCCATCTATCAACCACGGCCTGCTAAGCTAATAAGAACTGAGGCGATAGCTGAGAGGGAAAAGCTCTTTGAATTCGAGTTCAGGGACGGAGGGGAGCTAGGTCATAAGCCAGGACAATTTGTTGAGATTTCCCTTCTTGGGATTGGCGAGATGCCTATTTCGATCTCATCGTCGCCGACGAAGAACGGCAATTTTGAGCTGGCGGTACGGAACGTAGGCAGTGTAACCAACGCCCTCCACGGATTAGCCGAGGGCTCTACCGTAGGCATCAGAGGACCTTTTGGTAACGGTTTTCCCGTAGATAAACTCAAGGGTAAAGACATCCTCATAGTAGCTGGGGGCATAGGGCTGTTTCCTTTGCGCTCATTGATCAATTATGTACTTGATAAAAGAAGTGAATTTGGCAGGTTGATGATCCTGTCTGGCAGTAGGACGCCGCAAGAAAGGATGTTCGTTAATGATGTAGGGAAATGGCAACAAAGGGGAGACATGGAGCTTCTGGAGACGGTGGATAGAGGAGATGAGAAATGGACAGGAAACGTGGGTGTGGTAACCACCCTTTTCCCCAAAGTGGATATAGACCCACAGAATACCTTCGCCATTACAGTAGGTCCACCAGTCATGTATAAGTTTGTAGTAGCCGAATGCAAGAAAAAGGGCATCACTGATAAGCAGATATTGCTGTCCTTGGAGAGAAGGATGAAGTGCGGCGTAGGCAAATGTGGGCATTGTCAGATTAACGGTGTTTACGTCTGTCAGGAAGGCCCAGTTTTTACCTACGCCGAAATTACGGAATTAGAGGAGGCAATCTGAATGAAGCCAAAACTAGGTTTTTTTGATTTTACCGGTTGCGAAGGCTGCCAGTTAGAGGTTATCAATTTTGAGATTGAGTTAGTTGAGCTTCTGGAGCTGGTAGACATTGTCAATTTCAGAGAGGCCATGACAGAGAAAGGGGAAGACTACGAAATAGCCTTCATAGATGGAGCCATCACCACAGAATCGGATATATCGAGAATAAAGAAAATAAGGGAGCAGGCGAAGATAGTGGTAGCCATGGGTGCCTGTGCCTGTTTGGGTGGAGTCAACTGCCTCAAGAACCTCCGCCCTATGGAAGAAAATCTTAAGATAGTCTACGGTGAGTGTGCTGGATACTACAATACAATTCCAGCGCGCCCCGTCAGCGCAGTAGTGCCCGTGGAATATGAATTGCCAGGCTGCCCTATGAACAGGCATGAGTTTGTCAGACTAGGCAAGGCGCTATTATTGGGTAAGAAGTTCGAACTGCCCAACTATCCGGTATGCGTTGAGTGCAAAATGGCGGGGAATGTCTGTGTCTTCGATAAAGGGGAATTCTGCTTGGGGCCGGTTACCAGAGCTGGCTGCAGTGCTATCTGCGTCACCACTGGTCGACACTGCTGGGGTTGCCGTGGGCTGGTAGATGACCCCAACGTGAACTCGGAAAAAGAGATATTGCAAAAACATGGGTTGACTGTGGATGACATATTGAACCAGTTCAGAATTTTCAATGGCTATCTGGAGGTGTCAAAATGACCCAACTGAACATCAATGTCCATCACGTGACCAGAGTAGAGGGACATGGCAATATTACCGTTAATGCCAAGGACGGTAAGATAGAAGAAATAACCTGGGAGATTCCGGAGTCTCCTCGATTCTTTGAAGCTATGCTTAGAGGCCTAAACTACCAGGATGTTACCTGGTTAGCGCCCAGAATTTGTGGCATATGCTCCGTAGCTCATTCTACCGCCGCCATTCAAGCAACCGAGGCTGCCTTCGGTGTTCAGCCAAGTGAGCAGACGATGCTCCTCCGCAAGCTTCTGTATCATGCTGAGACACTGCAAAGTCATGTGCTTCATTTCTACTTCTTAGCAGCCCCGGATTTCTTGGGGGTGGGCAGTGTCTTCCCTTTAATCAACACCCATAAGGAAGTAGTCCTGAGAGCACTGCGGCTGAAGAAATTGGCTAACGATCTAGCTGATTTGCTAGCTGGCAGGAAAACTCATCCCACTTCCTGTGTTGTTGGTGGATTTGTCAAATTCCCAGAAACCAGTCAATTAAGGACTATGCAGCAAAGACTAACCGAGGCGATGGATGATTTGAAGGAAACGGTGAAACTGTTCACAGGGCTAAATGTACCCGATTTCATCAGACCAACGGAATACATTGCTCTCAAAGACCCCAAGGAATATGCATTTATCTCAGGTGATATCTCGTCCACTGACACGGGCACTGCTCCCATTACCGATTATCTTGAGATGACTAATGAGTTTTGCGTACCTCAATCCACAGCCAAATTCAGCAAGCATGCCCGTGATTCTTACATGGTGGGAGCCCTGGCACGGTTTAACAACAACTATTCTCAGCTTTTGCCTGAAGCTCAAAAAGCGGCTGGGGAATTAGGACTAAAAGCAGTCTGTGACAATCCATACATGATAAGCATAGCTCAGATTGTGGAATCAGTTCACGCAGTTGAGGATAGTCTAAGGCTGATTGATCAAATTGTCGCTCGTGGGCTGAAGGAAGAGAAGCCAGAGGTTAAGGTCAGAGCAGGCAGGGGCGTTGGTGCTGTAGAAGCGCCCCGCGGGATCTTGTTCCACGACTATACCTACGACGACAAAGGGGTATTAACCGAGGCTAACTACGTTATTCCAACCAATCAAAACCACAACAATATCCAGAAGGATATGGAGAGCCTGGTGCCAAGCATTATTAACAAGACTCAAGATGACATAACCCTCATGCTAGAAATGCTGGTGCGTGCCTATGACCCATGCATCTCTTGTTCCACACATTTGCTTGAGGTGAGATTCGTCTAACATATCATGGCGACATGCACGTAGTGTCTAAGCAATCTTGAAGAATCCCACCGGGATTGGTTGGCTTAGCCTTTCTGGGGCACCGTGAGATTTCCGCTCCATTCAGAATGAGAGGAAGTGAAGGAACTGTTATGACAGAAGGATCACAGTGGCGCAGATCGAGGCTTCACAGTTAGCTCGCATCAGCGTCCGCGGCATTGTTCAGGGAGTTGGCTTCAGACCTTTTGTTTACGGGCTAGCAACTAGACACAGCCTCAAGGGATGGGTCTGCAATACGTCGGAGGATGTCAAGATTGAGGTGGAGGGAGAGGCAGAACCCATCGAACAATTCTACTCAGATCTGAAAACAAAAACCCCGCCGCTGGCTCGTATCGAAGACATAGCTATCAGTTATCATCCACCTATCGGCTATGAAACCTTTGAAATCCGTGACAGCGTTGCTGACGAAGGAAAATATCAGCTTATCTCCCCCGACATAGCCACCTGTCAGGCTTGCCTCAGTGAGTTACTGGATCCTCATGACCGCCGGTATCGCTACCCCTTTACTAACTGCACCAATTGTGGGCCACGCTTCACTATAATTGAGGACATGCCCTATGACCGTCCCAAAACAACCATGAGTTACTTTCGAATGTGCCCACAATGCCAGGCAGAATACGACGATCCACTGGATCGTCGCTTCCATGCCCAGCCGAATGCTTGCCCCAAATGTGGTCCTCAGGTTGAGCTAGTTGATAGCCACGGCGATCTCGTCATTGCGAGGGGCGAAGCCCCGAAGCAAACTCAGGACGAGATTCCTCGCTTACGCTCGGAACAAGCTCCGCAATCTCACTCAGACCCGATAGCCAGCGCCAGCCAGCTTCTAAGACAAGGAAAGGTTCTTGCCATCAAGGGTTTAGGAGGGTTTCTTCTGGCCTGTGATGCTACGAATGACACGGCGGTCAAAGAATTGCGGCAGAGAAAGAGACGCTCCTCCAAGCCCTTCGCCATAATGGTATCCGATATGGATGAAGCTAGGCGGCATTGCTACGTCTCCCCAGAAGAGGAGAAATTGCTCACCTCCCCCCAAAGCCCGATAGTGCTTGTGAGGTGGAAAGAGGGATCATCTGTATCTCGAGAGGTGGCTCCAAATTTGGAGTACTTGGGAGTTATGCTGCCCTATACACCTTTACACCACATCTTGCTCAGAGACACTGGACTGCCTTTGGTGATGACGAGCGGCAATATCAGTGAAGAGCCTATCGCCAAAGATAACGATGAGGCATTGAGGAGGCTAGCAGGGATTGCCGACTGCTTCTTGGTTCACGATCGGGATATTTACTCCCGCTATGATGACAGCGTAACGGTGGTGGAAAGAGGGGAAAGCCAAGTGGTAAGACGAGCTCGTAGCTACGCTCCCTATCCTATCCACCTCACATTCAAAGCTAAGCAAGTGCTTGGCTGTGGGGCTGAAGTGAAAAACACCTTCTGCCTGACCAAACACAACCATGCCTTCTTGTCGCAGCATATTGGCGATATGGAAAACATGGAAACCGTGGAGCATTTTGATAACACCATCTCCTTGTATGAAAGGCTATTTCGCATTGAGCCTGAGATTATCGCCTGTGACCTTCACCCAGATTATCTCGCCACCAAGTATGCCCGGGAACTAGCACAATCCGGCAGGAAACTCATTCCCGTGCAGCATCACCATGCCCACATTGTCAGTTGCATGGCTGATAATGGATTGGAAGCTCCCGTTATCGGAGTTGCCTTTGATGGCACGGGGCTGGGCACTGATGGCCATATCTGGGGAGGGGAATTCCTGGTGGTTGACTACCACAGTTTTCGGAGAGCAGGACATTTGGAATACCTTCCTTTGCCCGGAGGAGATGCAGCTATAAAAAGACCTTATCGCATTGCCATTGCCTATATCCTTAGCCTTTTAGGAGAGGATACTTTAGACGCTGTCGTTGCGCTGAGCCGAAGCAGTGTCATTGCGAGCGAAGCTAAGCAACCTCAATTAGCCTTCACCGAACAACTCAACGAAGTTGAAATAGAGGTTATCAAGCGTCAAATGGAAAGAGGGATAAATTCGCCCCTGACTTCCAGCATGGGTCGCTTGTTTGATGCCATCTCAGCGCTGATAGGAATAAGAGGTGAGATAGATTATGAGGGGCAAGCGGCTGTGGAACTCGAAATGGCTGCGTATGCTTGTCATTGCGAGGAGCGAGATTCCTCGCTCACACTCGGAACGAGCGCCGGAATCTCTGATAAGCAAGAAAGCTACCCGTACTACATAGTGGAAGACAAAGGATTGAGAGTTGTACAGTTAGCCGACTTGCTCTCAGCCATAATCGAAGACTTACAGCAAGGCACTTCCCGAGGACGAATATCACTTAGGTTACATAACACCGTGGCTCGGATGGCCAATGAGATGTGTCACCTTATAGCCGATGAGACGGGCATCAAACAAGTAGCCTTAAGCGGTGGCGTATTCCAAAATCGACTGCTGTTGAGAAAGACGGCTAGCTTACTTGAAAGTTATGGCTTCCAGGTTTTTACCCACAAGCAAGTGCCCTGCAATGACGGCGGCATATCCTTGGGACAGGCAGTTATCGCCAATTTCGCTGCTGACTAACTATGAGTGAACCTTGTTTTTCATGAGGCATGCCTGTTCCTGTTTGCGGCTATGACCTGCTTTGCTCCATTAGCCTCATAGCTATTGCACCATCACCTCAACTATGTTACACTCGTCGTGCTCTGTGAGCAAATACCGTTAGGGATAGACGAGGATATGGCTGAGATTGTTTCAGTACGAGAACTGCTGGAGGCCGGTGCCCACTTTGGTCATCAGGTTAGCTATTGGCACCCGAAAATGAAGGGCTTTATTTTTACCCAGCGCAATGGTATTCACATAATTGATTTAGAAAAGACCGTTGTCATGTTGCAGAAGGCGTGTGACTTCGTTCGGGATTTGGTGGGCAGCGGACAGGCCATCGTGTTTGTGGGCACTAAGAGACAAGCACAACAGATAGTGGAAGAGGAAGCTAAGAGATGCGGTATGTGCTACGTGAATCAACGTTGGATTGGGGGTACGCTAACTAACTTCGCTACTATACAAACTCGGATTGACTACTTGGTCCGCTTGGAAGAGAAAAAGGACAAAGGTGAATTTGATTATTTATCTAAGAAAGAAAGAGCCAAATTGGAAAGGGAAATCTTCAGGCTGAACAAACGGCTGGGTAGCCTGAAGGAAATGACGTCTCTGCCGGGAGCCCTTTTCATTGTCGATCCCATAAAGGATAAGATTGCTCTTGTTGAAGCCAGAAACACCGGAATTCCTGTGGTATCCATTGCCGATACAAATTGCAATCCTGTGAATATTGATTACCCCATTCCCGCTAATGATGACGCTATCAAAGCAATCAAACTCGTCTGCAGCAAAATGGCAGACGCCGTACTTGAAGGTAAGGCAATAGAAGAGACGAGTCACGCTGCAGCTGTGGGAGTGCCAGCGGAATTGGAAGTGGGGTTGGAAATCACAGGTTCTTACGTTTTTGCTCCAGAGGAAGACTAACGCTGGGAGGATTGTGAGAACATGCAAGACAGATCAAGGATTTCACCTGCGTCAGTGAAAGAACTGAGAGACAAAACGAGCGCTGGCATATTGCATTGTAAACAAGCCCTGCTGAATACAGAAGGAGATCTGGAAAAGGCGCTTGAGCTTTTGAGACAGCGCGGCCTGGCTGTCGCCGAGAAAAAGGCGAGCCGCGTGGTAAATCAGGGAATCATCGAAGCTTACGTCCATCATGGAGGGCAAATTGGAGCAATGGTGGAGGTGGATTGTGAGACTGACTTCGTGGCGCATACCAGTGAATTCAAAGAACTTGCTCATGATCTAGCCTTGCAGATAGCTGCCATGTCCCCAAAGTTCATCGATAGTGACGAAGAAAGCTCAATGGAAGGGGACGAAGATTCTCAGCAGGCTTACCTTCTCCTCCAACCTTTTATCAAGGACGCTAGCAAAACGGTAAAGGAACTTATCGCGGAGACGATAGCTAAGGTAGGCGAGAACATAAAGGTACGAAGGTTTGTCAGGTTCGAGTTGGGCAACTAAGAACACATCAGCACCAGTCTGGGGTTTTGGGAAATGCTTAAAGAAGCGCTTGCTGATTTAGACAGCAAGATGCAAAAAGTGGTTGATGGTTTTGTCCGGGAACTCGCCACCATTCGTACCGGTAGAGCTTCCCCTGCCTTCATAGAAGACCTTCCGACCGATTATCACGGAGCCGCAGTTCCACTCAAGCAGCTCGCCTCCATATCGATACCCGAGGCCAGGGTTATCATGGTTCAGCCTTGGGATCGCTCTTGTCTTGGGAGTATTGAGAAAGCTATTCTTAAATCGGATCTCGGTCTCAATCCTAGTAACGACGGGAACATGATTCGCATTGTCATACCACCTCTTAGTGAAGAGCGGCGCAAAGAACTGGCCAAAGTTGTTCTTAAGAGAACGGAGGAGAGGCGAGTTAGCCTGCGTAATCTAAGACGAGAGAGCATTGACAAATTAAGGCAACTCGAGAGGAAGAAAGAGATATCGCAGGATGAACTCGAAAGCAGTGTCAAACGAATTCAGGAGCTTACTGATAGCTATACTGAAAAAGCAAACAGAATAGCTCAAGACAAAGAGAAGGAACTTGAGGAGGTATGAGAAACGGACTTGGCACTTAGCGAAGAACACAAGATGTTCAGGGAAGCCATAAGGAACTTCGCCCAAAGTGAAGTTGCTCCTCTGGTAGATGAGGCTGAAGAAAACGAAACCTGCCCCGTAGAGCTATTCGCTGAGTTAGGGAAACTCGGGTACCTCTGTCCTGGTTACCCACCAGAATATGGAGGGGGAGGATTGGGTCAGATCGGTACCTGCATTATGGTTGAAGAACTGGCCAAGGTTTGCTCAGGTATTTGTTCTGGGCTGATGGTACAATCAGGCCTTGCAACTTACCCCATATTAACCCACGCTACAGAAGAGCAAAAGCAAAGGTTTTTGGTGCCCGCGATCAAGGGAGAGAAGGTGACTGCCTATGGTCTTACGGAGCCTAATGCCGGCTCTGACGCTGCAGCTATTGAGACTACAGCCAAAAGAGATGGCAACTCTTATATCATAAATGGAAGCAAGATCTACATTACGAATGGGCAAACCTGTGATTTTGTTACCCTGGCTGTCTCTACCGACAGAAGCAAAGGCAGCCGGGGGATAAGCACGATCATTCTAGAGAAGGATACCCCGGGATTTAGCAGAACTAAGATGCGGAAGCTGGGACATCACTCGGCTGCTACTGGTGAGCTCAGCTTTGAAGATTGTCGTGTGCCTGCAGAGAATCTAATCGGCGAGGAAGGGAGAGGTTTTAGATATATGCTGGAGGCGTTAAACCCAGCGAGGATTTCACATAGCGCTCGCAGTGTTGGATTGGCTCAAGCCGCCTTCGACGCCACTCTCAATTATGCTAAAGAGAGAAAACAGTTTGGTCAGCCTATTGGGAAATTTCAAGCTATTTCCTTCATGTTGGCTCGGATGGCGATAGATGTAGAGGCAGCAAGAGCACTTGTTCACCAAGTTGCTTGGCTTTTTGACCAAGGAAATGAATGCCGCAAGGAAGCACCCATGACCAAAGTCTTTTCCTCCAATGTAGCCATCCGCGTGGCTGAAGAAGCCATGCGAATTCATGCCGGCGCCGGCTATCTAGCTGAATCAACCATTCAACGTTACTTCCGCGATGCCATACTCTACCACACTACCGAAGGAACCACCGAGATCCAAGAGTTAATCATCTCTAGAGAGCTTGGCCTCTAAATCAGGTGGGCAAACCTACGTCGGCTCCAAAGCTGTAGAACTAAGCTATGCTTAAGCAAAGGGTTATCACCGCCGCTATAGGCGTACCCCTTATCATTGCCGCCGTTTGGTTTGGTAACCCTTGGTTTAGCCTCCTCATTGCCGCCGTAGTATTGCTAAGCACTCTTGAGTTTTACCGCATGGTTGCCAAGTCTGGGGAAGGGCAGCCTTTGACTTACTTTGGCTTGTTATTTGCCCTGGCGCTTGCTCTAAGCCCTTTAGGTCTTCACTACAAGAACACCGACATACTGCCGTTGGCCATGGCTTTGGGCATAGTCATTTCTTTGCTGTGGCTGCTTTGCCGCTCGCCGCGAGAAAACGCACTCCGCAGTTGGGCATGGACAATTGCCGGTGCCCTTTATGTGGGGTGGATGCTCAGCTACTGGGTCAATTTGCGCCTCTTAGATGAAGGTGTCGCTTGGGTTTACCTGGCTCTCCTTACGACATTTGCCAATGACACGGGAGCGTTTTTTGTGGGAAGGAGATGGGGCAAACGTAAACTAGCCTCCAGCATAAGCCCACGTAAGACGTGGGAAGGCGCAATAGGCGGCTTGTTGAGTGGTGTCGCAGGCGCTTTCATTGTTTTCGCAATTCTAAACGTCTTTTCCCCCCTGCCGCTCAGCTACTGGCAGATTATACTCCTTGGCTTCCTTGTCAGCCTCTTTGCTCAGCTTGGTGACCTGGTTGAATCCCTACTGAAGCGCAATTTGGGAGCAGGAGAATCGGGCAAGCTACTACCCGGGCATGGTGGCATTCTGGACCGCTTTGATAGCCTCATTTTTGCGGGTGTAGTGGTATACTATTACGCGATATGCGTGGTGTAAAAAGGGTAGCCGTTCTAGGTTCAACAGGATCCATAGGCCAACAAGCACTCGATGTCATCCGTACCTACCCTCGAAAGTTAGAGGTCATAGGTTTAGCCGCCGGCGAGAATCTCGGGCTTCTCAGGGAGCAACTCGCAGAATTCAGCCCCGAAATGTTCTATTGCTCAGCGAGACTTGACTTCAGCTATGACGGGCAGGTTTCGTCTTTGGAAAGCATAGCCAGCCATCCTGAAGTAGATCTCGTCATTATTGCAACTTCAGGCAAGGTAGGGCTTAGCCCACTTCTGGCTGCTTTAAGGGCGGGCAAGGCAATTGCTCTGGCTAATAAGGAAGCATTGGTGACGGCGGGCGACATCGTCATGGCAGAAGCTAAACGCTATCGTGCTCAAATCTTGCCCATTGACAGTGAGCATAGTGCTATCTGGCAGTGTCTGCGTGGGGAGAAAAGCAAACCGCGACGGCTGTTCTTAACTGCTTCAGGGGGGCCTTTCTATCACTATGGCCAATCACAATTGAGCCAGGTAACGGTAGAGCAGGCCCTGCGCCATCCTACGTGGAGGATGGGGAAGAAGGTTACTATTGACTCGGCAACACTCCTGAACAAAGGTTTGGAAGCGATCGAAGCTCATTGGCTTTTTGGCATCTCCTTTGATAATATGGACATATTAATCCATCCTCAAAGCATAATTCACTCTATGGTGGAGTTCCAGGACGGCTCAATCAAAGCGCAGTTGAGCCCGCCTGACATGAGGCTGCCCATTGAATATGCCCTTTCGTATCCCGAGCGGCTGCACAACTCCAAGTTGCCACGACTTGATTTGACTAAAATCCGCTCTCTCACGTTTGAGCCAGTAGACCAGGATAGATTTCCTTGCCTTAGATTGGCGCTACAAGCTGGTAGGCTGGGCGGAACTTGTCCCGCTGTGCTTTGTGCTGCTGACGAAATAGCTGTGGAGCTTTTCCTTCAAGAACGTCTCCCTTTTACGGGCATAGCTGGGATAATAGAAAAGGTGTTGGAGCAACATCATAATGTGCTGCGCCCCTCTTTAGAGGAAATTCTAGCTGCCGACGGCTGGGCCAGGGAAATGGCGTTGCGGGTAGCTCGAAAGGAAGCGGTACGTTGAGTTTCGTTATAGTGATACTCATTTTCCTCGCCATTTTCGCAGTGCTCATATTGGCCCACGAGTTCGGGCACTTTGGTGCTGCGAAGCTCAGTGGGGTAAGAGTGGATGAATTCGGCATAGGTTTTCCCCCACGACTCATTAAGAAAAGAAGAGGTGAAACACTCTACTCCTTGAATCTTGTGCCTCTCGGTGGCTTTGTTAAGCTATTGGGAGAGGAAGGCGACCCTGCAGGCCCGCGTAGCTTCGCCAGCAAAAGCATCCCCGTCAGGTTCTGGATTCTCTTCGCCGGTCCGCTAATGAACTTGCTGCTGCCGATACTCCTTTTCTCTATCAGTTTCATGGTGCCTCATAACACGATAGTAGAGCAAGTTGTCATACAGGAGGTAGCTTCAAACTCGCCAGCACAGATGGCAGGAATTGCCCCCGGGGATACTATTCTCGAAGTGAACGGGCACGACATTAGCAATCGCGGTGAACTGAGCTACTACATCCAACTTGGTCTTGGTTCCGAGATAAACATA
>Ga0209986_10000204_pt1 | contig 54558 bp, 53 predicted proteins | sample BlataG_FD_183168 | JGI IMG/M metagenome (GOLD analysis project Ga0209986, IMG submission 183168) | Deep subsurface microbial communities from Black Sea to uncover new lineages of life (NeLLi) - Black_00105 metaG (SPAdes) (version 2) | ecosystem: Environmental > Aquatic > Marine > Oceanic >... | reverse complement strand
GGGCGCGGATCGGAACGGCTGATCGCGCACGAGTTGGCCCACCAGTGGTTCGGCAACAGCGTGACCGCCCGGCGTTGGCGCGATATCTGGCTGCATGAGGGATTCGCCTGCTACGCCGAATGGCTGTGGTCCGAGAACTCAGGTGGGCGAAGCGCCGGCGAACTCGCCCGCCACCACCACCAGCGCCTGGTCGCCGCCCCGCAGGACCTGCTGCTGTCCGACCCCGGTCCCCGGGATATGTTCGACGACCGGGTCTACAAGCGCGGTGCGCTGACCCTGCATACCCTTCGCGGCAACATCGGCGACGACAAGTTCTTCGCACTGCTGCGGGACTGGACCGCCCGCTACCGGCACGGCACGGCTGTCACCGACGACTTCACCGGCCTGGCCGCCAACTACGCCGATGTGTCGCTACGCCCGCTATGGGAGGCGTGGCTGTATTCGACCCGAGTTCCGCCGCTGTGACCGACGCCGGCGCGCCGTTCGACGCGGTCAGCGCCACCGCCGGGCCGGTGGCCCGGGGCAGCGTCGCACGGGTCGGGATCGCGACCGCGATCACCGCGGCCTGCGGCTACGCGGTGCTGTATCTGGCCGCGCGCAAACTGGAACCCGCCGGCTTCGCTGTCTTCGGAGTGTTCTGGGGTGCCTTCGGATTGGTGGCCGGCGCGGCCAACGGACTGCTCCAGGAGGCCACCAGGGAGGTCCGCGCCGCCGGGACCGTCCACTCGGGTGCCGCGACAGCAAGCACCCGACCGATCTGGGTTGCGGTAGGCGTCGGACTGGCGGCGGGCACCGGTATCGCCGGCACCTCGCCGCTGTGGGCACCGCACGTCTTCACCGAGGAGCGTCCACTGTCGGTCGCACTGCTGTCGGTCGGCCTCGCCGGATTCTGCATGCACGCAACGCTGCTGGGGATGCTGGCCGGGACCGACCGCTGGTCGCAGTACGGGGCGCTGATGGTGACCGACGCCGTCATCCGGGTCCTCGTCGCCGCCGCGGCGTTCACCCTCGGCTGGGGACTGGCCGGGTTCCTCTGGGCCACCATTGCGGGTGCGGTGGCCTGGCTGCTCATGCTGACGGTATCGGCGAATGCGCGGTCGGCGGCCGAATCCCGAACCGCCGGAAGCGTTTCGGACTTCCTACGCGGCGCCGCCCACTCGATCGCGGCTGCCGGCGCCAGCGCCATCCTGGTGATGGGCTTTCCGGTACTACTGAAGGCGACCTCCGGGGAACTCGGCGCTGCCGGTGGGGTGGTGATCCTCGCGGTGACACTGACCCGGGCGCCGCTACTGGTTCCCCTGACGGCCATGCAGGGCAATCTCATCGCCTATTTCGTCGATCATCGCAGTGCGCGCCTGCGGGCCCTGCTGGCGCCGGCGGCGATCGTCGCCGCTCTCGGTGCGGTCGGGGTGCTGGGGGCCGCCCTGGTGGGCCCCTGGCTGATGCGGGTCGGCTTCGGCCCCGAATACCACGCCAGCGGGACCCTGCTGGCCTGGCTGACGGCAGCGGCGGTGTCGATCGCACTGCTCACGCTGACCGGTGCGGCCACGGTGGCCGCCGCGTTGCACCGCGCGTACTCGATCGGCTGGGTGGGCGCAACGGTCGCCGCCACCGTGCTGCTCACCCTTCCGCTGACCCTCGAGGTACGGACCGTGGTCGCCCTGCTGTGCGGACCGCTCGTGGGCATCGCCGTGCACCTGGCGGCCCTGGCACAGGCCCGGTAAACGGCGCCGAAAAGCCTCCGAACAGCGTGTACGTTGTGGGAATCGACACATCCGGAGTCTGGATCATCGTTCCAGCATTCAACGAGACGCAGGTCATCGGCGATGTCGTCACGGATCTGCGATCGACGTTCGACCACGTGGTGTGTGTCGATGACGGCAGCCTCGACGATACCGCCGACACCGCCCTGCGGGCCGGGGCGCATGTGGTGTCCCATCCGGTCAACCTGGGACAGGGAGCGGCCATCCAGACCGGCGTGGAATACGCGCGCCGACAACCGGGCGCCGCGGTCTTCGTCACCTTCGACGCCGACGGCCAGCACCGCGTCACAGACGTGCCGGCGATGCTGGACCGATTGGCCGGCGGCGACGTCGACATCGTGATCGGAACCCGATTCAGTGGTTCGAGGGTCAGCGGGATCCCGCCGTTGAAGCGGTTCATCCTGCGGATCGCAGCGAGGCTGAGCCCGACGAGTCGCCGACTCGGACTCACCGACGCCCACAACGGACTGCGTGTGTTCAACCGGCGGGTCGCCGAGAATCTCGACCTGACGATGGCCGGAATGAGCCACGCCGGTGAATTCCTCGCGCTGATCGACGACAACCGTTGGCGGGTGGCCGAGGTACCGGTGGAAATCCTCTATACCGCGTACTCGCTGGCGAAGGGTCAGCCGCTGCTGAACGGGGTCAATATCGTCTTCGACGGATTCCTGCGAGGAAGGATGCACCGGTGAACTGGATCCAGGGACTGTTGATCGCGGCCATCCTGGCCCTGCTGGTGCACCTGTTGCGCTCACGCACCAACGCCACGGCGAAGGCCTGGGTGAAGGTCGGCTATCTGATGTTCGTCATCGCGGCGATCTACGCGATCCTGCGACCCGACGACACCACCGTGGTGGCCAACTGGCTCGGCGTGGACCGCGGTGCCGACCTGTTGTCGTATGCATTGGTCATCGCTTTCCTGTTCACCACGCTGAGTACTTATCTTCGGTTCAAGGAACTCGAGGTGCGCTACGCCAGGTTGGCGCGGACGGTGGCCCTGCAGGGCGCGCGAACGCCGAAGATCTAGCGGGACAGGGCGCGAAAGCACTCGACTGGGCGCCCCGCCCCGTCGGCCAGCCGCATCCGGGCATGCCAGCCCAACTCCGTTTCGGCCCTGCCTGGATCCGCCGAGGAACCTGGCGGTTCCGGTGACCAGTGCCCGCGTTGCGGCCACCATAACGCCGGACCGCCGGGGTGCACCCGTACAGTCGTGGCGATGTCAGACCGGCCGTCCGCGGGTGTGCTGCCACCGGTCGCGGCGGCGGCCGTCGCGCTGATCGGACTGCATCTGGTGGTTCGCGCGGCACTGGCCTTCGGCGGCTATTTCTACTGGGACGACCTGATCCTGGTCGGCCGGGCCGGAACCCAGCCACTGCTGTCGGGGTCCTATCTGTTCACCGACCACGACGGCCACCTGATGCCGGCCGCCTTCCTCCTCGGCGGCCTGATCACCCGGCTGGCACCGCTGGTGTGGACCTGGCCCGCGGTCAGTCTGGTTCTGCTGCAGTTGATCGCATCACTGGCGCTGCTGCGAGCGCTGCAGGTAATCCTGGGCTGGCGACCGGTGCTGTTGGTTCCGCTGTGCTTCGCACTGTTCACGCCGCTGGCCGTGCCGGCCTTCGCCTGGTGGGCAGCGGCGCTGAACTACCTGCCGATGCTGGCCGCCCTGGCCTGGGTGTGTGCGGACGCAATTCTGTTCATCCGCACCGGTTCCCGCCGCTACGCGGTCACCGCCGTACTGGCCTATGCGGGGGGGCTGCTGTTCTTCGAGAAGGCGGCGGTGATCCCGTTCGTCGCCTTCACGGTAGCCGCCCTGCTCGCCCACGTCGGCGGGGACACCTCGGCGGCGCGCACGGTGTGGCACCGCGGCCGGACGCTGTGGATCGCGGCGCTGGTGATGACCGCCGCATGGGTGGTGCTCTATCTGGTGGTCGTCGACCAGCAGCGGTGGAGCTGGAACCCGTCGATGACGTGGGACCTGTTGAGCCGCTCGGTGACTCACGGAATAGTGCCCGGACTCGTCGGCGGTCCGTGGGTGTGGCAGCGCTGGGCGCCGGCCTCGCCGTGGGCGGTTCCACCGGTGTCGGCGATGGTGCTCGGCTGGCTGGCGCTGGCCGCCGCGCTGACGATGTCGCTGGTCCGGAAAAAGCGGATCGGTGCGGTATGGCTTGCGGCGGGCGGCTACACGGCGGCCTGCCAGGTACCGATCTACCTGATGCGGTCCTCTGAGTTCACCGCTCTGGAGCTGGCCCAGACCTTGCGCTACCTTCCCGATCTGGTGGTGGTGCTGGCGCTGCTGGCGGCGGTCGGGTTCTGCGCCCCGAACCGGCCCGGCTCGCGCTGGATGGAAGCCTCGGCCCGGCGCACCGCGGTGACGGCGGGCCTGGCGATCGTCTTCATCGCAAGCAGCCTGTTGTCCACGGCGACATTCCTGACCAGTTGGCGGGACAACCCGACCAAGGCCTACCTGAACAATGCCGTCCGGGGACTGGCCGAGGCCAAGGCGGTATCGGCCGCCGCGCTACTGGATCAGGATGTCGACCCGCTGGTTCTGCAGCCTGTCGTCGGTCCGGAGAGCCTGGCCAGCCATATGTTCGCGCTGATCCGGGACCGACCGGAATTCGGCAGCTACACCGACCGGCTGCGGATGTTCGATGCGAGCGGCCGGGTCGTCGACGCCGACGTGACCTGGACACGCAGGATCGCTCCGGGCCCGCAGGCGCAGTGCGGGTACTTCGTTGAGCCGGACACTCCGGCGCGGATGCCCCTGGACGGCCCGTTACTGCCGGCGGAGTGGACCGCCGAACTCAACTACCTGGCCAATACCGAGGGCAGCATGGCGTTGTCGCTGCCGTTCGGCCCAGAGACCACGGTGGCGGTGAAACCGGGACTGAACAAGGTCTTCGTCCGGCTGTCCGGCGCCGGGGACGCGATCACCGTCCGGGCGAACACTGCCGCCTTGGCGGTGTGCATCGCCTCAGGGCCGGTCGGGCACCTCGCGCCGCGCTGATCGCTACATCTCATCCGCGCCCCGATCCGTGTCATCCGGTCTGGTTTGGCCGACGATCCCGACAATCCCCCGGCGCACCTCCCGGGCCGCCATCGTCGTCGCCACCGCGGCCATCTGGATTGCGACATCGCGGCCGTCGCTTAGCAGATAACTCGCGGCGGTCCCCACCACATCGGCGAACTGCTCACGCAGCAGGATCTCGATCCGGGACAGCGCGAACTCGGCGTGCGATAGCGGCACCGTCCGGCTCAACTGGCGGAAAACCTTGGTCTCGATCTGCCGGTACAGCAGCTGGGCCAGCGTCATCTTCTCCAGGTCGATACCACCCGGTTTCCGCAGCGTCACCTCGCTGCGGGCCAGCCGCGAGACCACCGGCTCGGCCTGACCCATGCACAGCTGGATGAAACGGGCCGTCAACTCGGCGGCGACCACAGCGGCGACCGGGTCGGCCAGTTCAGCCAGATCTGCCAGGTCGACATCGTCCGGCAGGGGCTGGGGCGGGGTTGTCTCGAACATGTCCCGATTGTCCCAGCAGGGTATGACAGGTCTTGCCCACCGATCGGGCACCGGAGGCGGGGAAATACCGGCTGAACAGCCACTACGGCGAAAATCGAGGCGAATTGCGCCGGCGCTCCACCACCGGACCCGACCAACGATCCGGATCCCGATTCGACCGCGCGGACGCCCATCGCTGAATTCGCTCGTTGCTAACCTCCTTTCATGCCAAGGAAACTCAGTGACGAACAAATTGAGGCCTATCTCGATAGCCGCCCATGCTGGGCGATACTGAGCACCATCGACAACGACGGCTTTCCGCACTCCGTACCCCTCGGGTACTTTCGCCTCGGCCGCGATATCGTCATGGGCGTGCGAGACGGGACACGCAAAGTGGCCAACGTCGAAGGCAATCCGAACGTCAGCATCTTGCTCGAAGACGGCACCAGCATGGCGGATATCCGGGGAGTGATGTTCCAAGGGCACGCCCGCATCGTTCGCGAACGACACGAAGCCCTTGAACTCGCGAGGGAAGGTGCCCGGGCGCGGGGCGTGCCAGAGTCGGAGTGGCCCACCGAACCCAGGCCCGGCGCCGCCTATATCCGAATGACGCCCGTCAGAACGGTGTCGTGGGATTACGCAAGTTCAGCATCGGACCAGGCTTAGCTCCGATACACGGCTTAGCCTCGACACCCGGACACCGACCTCTCAGCCGATGCCCTCGTCATTGCCGTCGTCTTTGTCCAGGTCGTCGTTGCCGTAGTCCCCGGCGTCGAAGTCGTCGCCGGCATCGTAGGGGTGGATCGGCTGGTTCTCCATGATTCGTTTCCTCGCGGTCGGTCTCGGCGCGGCCTCGTCCTGGCAGCGATGCCTGGATCAGCCGTCGTCATCGTCTCCCTCAACGAAGTCGATCAGCTCGGGGTCCTCACCCCACTTGCCCGGCTCGCCGAAGTCGTAGTCGTCGCTCGGTTTACGTCCCACTGCTCATCGACTCCCTTTGGTCAGCGATCCTCGCCCAGCCATGCTCCCAGCGACCACCGACACCCGACGCGCACCGGTTCGGCGTCAGCCCGGGTGGCCGGACGAAGCAACGCCGGGTCCCACCACCGGGCAGCAAGCGCTAAGGTAGCCTAACCTAACTAACTTCGCTAAGGAGACCCCCGTGATTGCGCGCCGCCGTTTCACACTCCGCGTGCGTACCGCCCTCGTCACCGTCGCCGCCGGCCTTGCACTGTCCGGAGTCGCGGCTTGCAACCAGAGCCCGAACGACACGGAGCGTTCCCTGACCGTCTACTCCGGACGCTCCGAACAATTGGTCGCCCCGATCTTCGCGCAGTTCACCGAGCAGACCGGCATCGCGGTGCAAGCCCGCTACGGCGACTCCGCCGAACTGGCGGCGCAACTCCTCGAAGAGGGCGATGCGACCCCGGCGCAGATCTTCTTCGCGCAGGACGCCGGCGCACTCGGTGCCGTCGACGCGGCCGGTCTGCTCACACCGCTGCCGGAGACCGTGATAACTGCCGTCCCGGCGAATTTCCGGGCACCAAACGGAACATGGACCGGAGTGACGGGTCGGGCTCGCGTGGTCGTCTACGACTCCGAACAGGTGCCCGCACCCGAGGTGCCGCGCTCGGTCTTCGACCTCACCGACCCGAAGTGGCGGGGCCAGGTCGCGATCGCCCCGACCAACGCGTCGTTCCAGGCGTTCGTCACCGCCATGAGGATTGCCGACGGTGATGACGTGACTCGGAAGTGGCTCGACGGTCTTGTGGCCAACGATGTGCAGAAATACGAAAAGAACGGCCTCATCCTCGACGCCGTCGACTCGGGACGGGTGAAGCTCGGCCTGATCAACCACTACTACTGGTACGAGAAAGCCAGCGAGGTCGGCGAGGCTGCGATGCGGGCGCGGATCGCCTTCACCAAACCCGGGGACCCGGGCAGCCTGGTCAACGTCGCCGGAGTCGGCGTCCTGGCGAACGCCGCCGACGACTCCGGCGCTGCCGAGTTCACCGAATGGCTGCTGTCCGAGCAAACCCAGGAATGGTTCGTCCGTAACACCTTCGAGTATCCGATGCTGCCGTCGGTCCCCGCGCCGGCAGGATTGCCGCCGCTGGACTCGCTGCGCGGACCCGATGTTCCACTCGCCGATCTGGCGGGCTTGCCGGCGACCCTTGCCATGCTGGGCGACGCAGGACTGCTGTGATCCCTAGCCCGGATGTTCTTCCGCTCCCGGCGTCACGACTGGTGGGGCGACCTCCGCGCGCCCTGCTGCTCGCGGGCGCCGGAACCGCGATCGCCGCGTTCATTCCCTTGCTGTACCTGCTTGTCCGGGCCAGCGGAGCCGGCGTCCAACGGGTCGTCGACGTGCTCGCGAACCGGCGAACCCTGGAAACCGTCGGCACTTCGGTGGCTCTCGTCATCGTCGTGGTCGGGGCCTGCCTGATCATCGGTGTCCCAACCGGCTGGCTTCTGGCGCGGGCCCACCTGCCGTTCCGGGCACTCTGGGTCGTCGGAGCCGCGCTGCCACTGGCCGTGCCGTCCTATGTCGCCGCCTACGCCTGGCTCGCACAGTTCCCGATCAGTGGCTTTTGGGCCGCGGCGTTAATCCTCACTTTGGTCAGCTTTCCCTACGTGGCACTTCCCGTCACCGCAGCTCTGCGTTCGAGCGATCCCGCCCTGGAGGAGGTTGCCCGCACCCTGGGCCGCGGCCCGCTGCGTTCGTTCACTGAAACCACGCTGCCCCAGGCCTGGCCGGCAGCCGCGGCCGGCGCTCTGCTGGTCGCCCTGTACGTGCTTTCCGATTTCGGTGCGGTCGCCCTGCTGCGCGTCGACGCCTTCACCCGGGTCATCTACACGTCCTACCGGGCCAGTTTCGATCGCGTCGGCGCCACCGTTCTGGCGCTCGTTCTGGTGTCGCTGGCACTGCTCCTGGTGGTGGCCGAACGGCGCATCCGCGGCCGCCGACATCGCTGGCGGGTGGGGGCCGGAACCCAACGCCGCGCTGTCGCGGTGAACCTTCGCGGTCTGAGCATGGCCCTCGCGGTCGCCTGGTTGGCACTGTTGACCGGGCTCGCCCTGGGAGTCCCGCTGGTGTCGCTGTTGCTGCGCATGCTCCAGGGCAGCCGAACCCCGCTGGACGTCGGTGAACTCGCCTCGGCGGCGGTCAACTCCTTCGGCGTCGCCGCAGCTGGCGCGGTGCTCGCCGTTGCCCTCGCGCTCCCGGTGGCCAACCTCTCCGCCCGCTATCGCACGCCGATGGTGCGTGCCATCGAGACGGTGTCTTACACCGGACACGCACTACCCGGTGTGGTCGTTGGGCTCTCGATGGTCTTCCTCACCCTCGCCGTGCTGCCCATTGCCTACCAGAGCGTGGCGGCGCTGGCTTTCGCCTACGCGGTGTTGTTCCTGCCCAAGGCCATTGGGTCTATCCGCAGTGCTACCGCGGCGGTTCCGCCCGTGCTGGAGTTGACCGCTCGAACGCTCGGACGTGGACCGCTTCGCGCATGGGCGGCGACCACGCTGCGCTACACCCTGCCCGGCATCGCCACCGGTGGGCTGCTGGTTCTGCTGACCGCGATGAAGGAACTTCCCGTCACGCTGATGCTGCGGCCAACCGGACTGGACACCCTCGCGACAGAATTGTGGAGCCGCACCGATGTGGCCGCCTACGGGTCGGCGGCGCCGTACGCGTTCGCGCTGATCGTGCTGGCCGCGGTCCCGGCCTGGCTGGTCGGCCGGATGGTGACCAACGAGTTCGAGTCGGAGGGGGTGCACCCGTGACCGGGGTGGTTGTGCACGGACTCACCGCCGGCTACGGATCGGAGGCGGTGCTCCACGACCTCGATCTGACGGTGCCGTCCGGCGCCATCTCGGCCGTCCTGGGCAGAAGTGGCTCCGGGAAGACGACGTTGTTGCGCATCCTGGCGGGGTTCGTCAAGCCCGCTGCCGGAACGGTCCAATTCGGGGACCGTCTGGTGGCCGGGGCCGGGGCCGGTTTCCCGCATTGCTTCGTTCCACCCGAGAAGCGCCGCGTCGGCATCGTCCCGCAGGAGGGTGCCCTGTTCCCACATCTGAGCGTGAGCGAGAACGTCGGATTCGGCCTGCCCCGGCACTCCGAATCCCGTATCGGGGAGTTGCTGGAAATGGTCGGCATGGGCTCCTACGCCAGAGCCCGGCCGCACGAGCTGTCCGGCGGTCAGCAGCAGCGAGTCGCGCTCGCCCGCGCCCTTGCGCCCCGACCCGACGTCGTACTCCTCGACGAACCGTTCAGTTCACTGGATTTGGCCCTGCGCGCCCGGCTACGTTCGGAAGTCTGCGGACTGCTGCGATCCCTCGGAACCACCGCCGTCCTGGTGACTCACGATCAGGAAGAGGCGCTGTCGATCGCCGATCTGGTCGCCGTACTGCGCGACGGGCGCATCGTTCAGGCCGGCACGCCCGCGGCGTTGTACACCGAACCCGCCGACCTGGAACTCGCCCGCTTCCTCGGCGAGGTCGCGGAGCTACCGGCCGTAGTCCGTGGCGGTCTGGCCACCTGCTCGCTGGGTGATGTCGTGGTTGGAAGCGGTGAGCCGCGCGGCCTCGCCTTCGAAGGCGGAGATGTCGTCGTCGTGCTGCGACCCGAACAGTTGGAGTTGTCCCGGCCCGCTGGTGACGGCAGGCAGGTCGGCGCGGGCGTCGTCACGCAGACGGCCTACTACGGACACGACGCCGTCGTGCAGGTCGAGTTGGCCGACGGAACCCGGATTCCGGTGCGGACGCCCGGCGGCGTGACTTCGCCGCCCCGACCAGGCGAGGCCGTGGTGGTGCGCGCGACCGGCGTGGGTCGGCTCTACCCGCGCTGATCCGGCCGCTGCAGCGCGCCGACACTGGACGCTGCAGGCAACGATGCAGCCGAGGCCGGCTTCGGGGTGGTCGGCCGGTCCCCCAGGTGATGTGACATCCGCCGTTTCATCGGCCACGCCACAACACCCTCTCAAGTTTCGACAGCCGCGCCCTTTTTCTACTCAATGAATGGACGTGATCGACGCAAAAGCAAGAATTCGGTCCGACTGCTGCGAGCCCACCACTGATGTGGCGTAGAACTACCGCCATGACTGATTCCACCACCGATCCGGCCAACATCATCGGAATCCCCGATGGTGCGATGCTGCAGAACCTGATGGGCCAGATCAACGGAAACCCCGGCCCGCGGCAGGTTCCCGGGCGCACGATTCCGGTGCCGACCTCGGTCAGCGCCGACCTGCAGACCGCGATCGCGATGCCCTACCGCAACAGCGAGTGGCTGCTCAACCCGCCCGACGCCCAGGGCTGGAGGGACGCCGTCGCCGGCTTGGCCCGCCACTCCGCCCCGGCCATCGAGCAGATCATCGAGAAACTCGGCGTGCAGGTCGAGTCGACCACCCTCGGCGGGGTCCCGGTCTTCATCGTCACCCCGGCGCAGATCCCGGCGCGCAACACCAACCGGCTGATGGTCAACACCCACGGCGGAGCCTACGTGTTCAACCCCGGCCGGGCCTCACTGCTCGAACCGGCCGTCATCGCGGCCACCTGCGGCATCACAGTCATCGAGGTCGACTTCCGGATGCCCCCCGACCATCCCTTTCCCGCCGCCTCCGACGACGCCATCGCGGTGTGGAAAGCCGCCCTGGACATGGTGCCTGCGGCCAACATCGCTATCAGCGGCGGCTCGGCGGGCGGAGGCCTGGCGCTGTCGACGGTGCTGCGCGCCAAACAGGAAGGCCTGACCCCACCGGCGGCCATCGCCGTGCAGACCCCCTGGTGTGACCTGGCCCCGGTGGGCGACTCGTTGAAGGTTCACGAATGGGTCGACAATGTCTTGATCACCTACGACGCCATCGGCAGTCGCGGAGCGGCGCTCTACGCCGGCGACCAGGACATCACCAACCCGCTGCTGTCCCCGCTGCGCGGCGACGTCACCGGGTTCCCTCCCACCATGCTGGTCTCCGGCACCCGGGACCTGCTACTCAGCCAGGTCGTGCTGATGCACCGCAAACTGCGCAAAGCCGGCGTGCACGCCGAACTGCACTTGGTCGAAGGCGCCTCGCACTTCACCTACTTCATCGAACCCTTCGCCGCGGAGTCACAGGACATCTTCACCGAAATGGCGCACTTCCTCGACACCCACCTGGGCAGCTGACGACGATCTCCCGCGGCGGACTTTCGGGTTCGGCACCCGCAACGGGCGGTCTGACCGGGGCCGCCAGCCATCAGAGCCGGGCTGACGTGCGTGAACAAACTGGAGCCGCCTAGGGGAATCGAACCCCTGACCTATTCGTAAGGGGTAAGAGGCGACCTGCGGTTACGCTCATAGACTCTGATTGCGGAAGTCGCTGGTAGGGGCCCTATTTGTCCGCCAGCGTTAGACGACAGATTCAGACACGGGCGCGATTTCCGCGGAGTAAACGCGGACCGACGGCGCGGACGGTCAACGGTCGATTGCGCGCACCAGTAGGTCCTTGACCTCGGCGAGATACTCCTCCAGAGACCGCTGGCCTGCCTGCAATCCAGCTTGACCGTTTTTGAGTTCGGCGAGATCGCCGGTGTGTTCGGCCTGTGTCAGTACCACTTCGCGCTGGTTGGCGCCCAGCGCGTTGACCGCGGCCAGCACAGCGCGGTAGTCAGCCTGGGCCGCTTCCAACGCTGCTACGCGAGCCTCAAGGTCTTCCAGCGTTGCCACCAGATCAGCTTAAGCCACCGCTGCCGTCTCAGAGGTGGCCAAAACGTGCGCCCGTTGTCCCACTTCACGCCGTATCTGGCGGGTGAGTTCGCACGTCCAACTGCCGACCCAGTTCACCGTTCCGCATGTGCGGAGCCAAGAGGCGACCTGATCTGAATGAGCAGATAAGTGTTAGAAATGATCACAATCGGCGTGCCGAGCCGAATTTCTGCAAATAAGTGGTGCCTGATTACACCGCTGCCCTTGATTCGTATTCGCGGAGTTTCCGCGGACCTGGGGTCGATTCCGACGATGAGGTGGCTGATGAAACCGCCTCTGAACTGCGATGATGGAGCCGCCTAGGGGAATCGAACCCCTGACCTATTCATTACGAGTGAATCGCTCTACCGACTGAGCTAAGGCGGCGTGGCCGGCGATAGACGCTTGCGCGAAGAGCCTTTCGGCCGGGCCGAGGACAGATCTTACTCTCCGGAACGCAGCGCCTGACCCATGGTCGCGACCATCGCGTCGACGGCGAATTTGGGCTTGACATTGCCGGCGAGCGCCTCCCGGCAGGCCAGCACCGCCTCGATACAGCGCAACAGCCGGTCCCGGGGTGCGTGCGCGGCCAGGGCCGCGACCCGGTCGGACATATCGGGGTGGCTGACCGTCACCGCGTCGGCCCCGCTGGACACCATCAGCGCGTCGCGGAAGTAGGTCGCCAGATCGACCAGGGCGCGGTCCAGGGCGTCCCGTTCGGCCCGGGTCCGCCGGGACTTCTGCCGCTTCTCGAGTTCTTTGAGCGGGCCGGCCGAACCGCGCGGCACCGCCGCCGTACCCTTCCCGGTCCCGCCTGACCCGAGCGCGACGAGCAGTTCCTCGGCCTCGGCCTCGTTACGTCTTTCCGTGAGCGACACGGCCTCGGCCTTGGCGGCGGCCACCAGTTCCTCCACCGCGGCGTAGGCGCGGGACGGGGTCGCTGCGTCACGGGCCATCCCCAGCGCCCGGTCGCGACGGGCCCGCGCCTCCGGGTCGGTGGCCAGCCGGCGGGCCCGGCCGACATGCCCGCCGCTCACCGCAGCCGCCCAGCGGGCCTCCGCTTCGGCCAGTCCGTCCCGCTCCATCAGCACCTGGGCGATGTCATCGGCCGACGGGGTCAGCAGAGCCACGTGCCGGCACCGGGACCGCAAGGTGATCGCGATGTCCTCCGGATCGACCGAGGGCGCACAGAGCAGGAATACCGTCGACGCCGGCGGCTCCTCCACCACCTTCAGCAGCACGTTCGCACCGCCCTCGGTGAGCCGGTCGGCATCCTCGATGATCACGATCTGCCAACGCCCGGTACTGGGGCGCCGGGAGGCGGCGGCCACGAGGTCGCGCATCTCATCGACTCCGATGGACAAGCCCTCGGGTATCACCCGGCGAATATCGGCATGTGTCCCGGCGATTGCCGTGGTGCACGCCCGGCACTGCCCGCACCCCGGGGTGCTCTCCGAGGTGCACTGCAGGGCCGCTGCGAAGCACAGCGCGGCCACCGAGCGCCCGGAACCGGGAGGCCCGGTGATCAACCAGGCATGTGTCATCGAGCCGGTTCCGGCGGTGCCGTGAGGAGAATCACCCCGCGCCGCCCATGCGGCGCCCACCAACTCCGACTCCACCGCGCTTTGGCCGACCAGCCGCGTGAACACACCGGACATCGCTGAAACAGTAACCGGCAGCCACGACGAGGGCATCGGCACCGCCTTGCCGGTGTTCCCCCTCCCCCGCCCGGGACCGCTACGGTGAGGCGGTGACTACCGCGCCGGTCCCGCGCGGGCGGATCCGCGAGTTCGTCCGCTGGGTGGTCCGCACACCGTGGCCGGTGTTCTCCCTGGGCCTGCTGCAGGCCGATATCATCGGCGCTCTGCTGGTGCTGGGGTTCCTGCGGTTCGGCCTGCCACCGGCGGACCGGATCAAGCTCCAAGACCTCCCGGCCGCCAATCTGGCGGTTTTCCTGACGTATCTGATCGTCTCGTTCACGGTCGGCGCCTCGATCAGTTTCACCCTGCTGCGACCGGTCTTCCGCTGGCAACGCCAGGACGCGATGCTGACCGTCGACGATCCCGCGGCTACTGAAGCTGCCCGGTTGCGGGCCCTTCGGATGCCCGCCTACCGCTCGATGATCAGCATGACGCTGTGGCTTCTCGGCGCGGTGGTGTTCATCGGCGCCAGTTGGCCGGTTGCCAGCCAGGCCGCACCGGTGATGGCGGTGGCGACTCTGCTCGGTGCCACTGCGACAGCCATCATCGGCTATCTGCAGTCCGAACGGGTGCTGCGCCCGGTGGCCGTCGCGGCACTGCGCGGCGGCGTGCCGGAGAACTTCCGCCGGCCGGGGGTGGTGCTGCGACTGGTGCTGGCCTGGGTGCTGTCCACCGGTGTGCCGCTGCTGATGATCATCCTGTCCATCGCCGCGAGCAAGTTCTCCCTGCTCAACTCGTCCGCGGACAGCCTGCTCGTCCCGCTCTTGCTGATGGCCATCGCCGCTCTGGTGATCGGCCTGCTGGGCAACATCCTCTCGGCGATGGCGATCTCCGACCCGCTGCGGCAGCTGCGTTGGGCGCTCGGGGAAGTGCAACGCGGCAACTACAACGCGCATATGCAGATCTACGACGCCAGCGAACTAGGTCTGCTGCAGGCCGGCTTCAACGATATGGTTCGCGAGCTCAGCGAGCGTCAGCGGATGCGGGATCTGTTCGGCCGCTACGTCGGTGAGGATGTCGCGCGACGGGCGCTGGAGCGCGGCACCGAACTCGGCGGACAGGAGCGCGATGTCGCGGTGCTCTTCGTCGATCTGGTCGGTTCCACCCAACTGGCCGCGACCAGGCCGCCCGCCGAGGTCGTCGGCCTGCTCAACGAGTTCTTCCGGGTTGTCGTCGACACCGTGCAGAACCACGGTGGTTTCGTCAACAAGTTCCAGGGCGACGCCGCGCTTTGCATCTTCGGTGCACCCATCGAGCATCCGGACGCCTCCGGCGCCGCCCTGACCGCCTCGCGGGAGCTGCACGACGAACTGGTGGCAGTCCTCGGCCAGACCGAGTTCGGAATCGGAGTGTCGGCCGGACGGGCCATCGCCGGCCATATCGGCGCGCAGGCCCGGTTCGAGTACACCGTGATCGGCGACCCCGTCAACGAAGCGGCCCGGCTGACCGAGCTGGCCAAGCTCGAACAGGGCCACGTGCTGGCCTCCGCGATCACGGTGAGCGGAGCGCTGGATGCCGAAGCGCTGTGCTGGCAGGTCGGCGAGGTCGTGGAGCTACGCGGGCGCACGGCACCCACTCAACTGGCGCGGCCGCTGAACCTGGCCGCACCCAGCGAACTCCCGGAAATGTCAGGCTAAGACCATGTCACCCCTGGACGCATCGACCCGATTGGCCGCCGATCGCACCCGCCTGGCGCTGGAACGGACCCTGATGGCCTGGGTCCGCACCTGCACCTCGATGATCGCCTTCGGCTTCGGTATCTATCAGTTCATGCAGTACCTGCAGACCAAGGATGAGTTGCGCCAACCGATCATCAGCCCGCAGCTGTTCGCCGTACTGCTCATCGTCGCCGGGCTGACGGCACTTGCGTTGGCCTGGCTGCAGCACCGCCAGGCGATGCGGACCCTGCGTGAGGAGTACGGCGCCATGCCGTACTCGATTGCCGGAGTGATGTCGGCGTTCATCGCCGGAGTGGGAGTGGTGGCACTGGTCGGTGTGGCGCTTCGGGTGTGAACGCCGTTGCGGCTCAGGCTTTTTTGGCAACCTTCTTGGCCGCTTTTTTGGCTGGCGTTTTGCGAACCGTTTTCTTGGCCGCCTTCTTGACCGGGCCCCGGGCACGGCGCTCGGCCAACAGTTCGGAGGCTCGATCGTCGGTGATGCTCAACACGTCGTCGCCCTTGCGCAGGCTGGCGTTGGTCTCGCCGTCGGTCACATAGGGGCCGAACCGACCGTCCTTGATAACCATCGGTTTACCTGAGGCGGGATCGGTCCCCAGCTCGCGCAGCGGCGGGGCGGCGGCGCCCTGACGGCCCCGCCGTTTGGGTTCGGCGTAAATCCTCAACGCCTCGTCGAGGGTGATATCGAAGATCTGATCCTCGGAGGCCAGCGAGCGGGAGTCGGTGCCGCGCTTGAGATAGGGGCCGTAGCGGCCGTTCTGCGCGGTGATCTCCTCACCGCTCTGCGGGTCCGCACCCACCAGCCTGGGCAGCGACAGCAGCTTGAGCGCATCCTCGAGGGTGACCGTCTGCAGGTCCATCGAACGGAACAGCGAACCGGTCCGCGGCTTGGGCCCGGTGGGTTTCTTTCCCTTCTTGGCCGTGACGCCCGGGTCGTCGTCCGGCGGCGGGGGCAACACCTCGGTGACGTACGGCCCGTACCGCCCGTCGCGGGCGACGATCTCGTGTCCGGTGTCGGGGTCGACACCGAGCACCCGGCCCTCCTGCGGTGTGGCGAAAAGCGTTTCGGCCAACTCCAGGGTCAGCTCGTCGGGGGTGATCTCGTCGCTGAGGTTGGCCCGCTGCGGGGTCGGTTCGCCGTCCTCGCCGAGGATCATCCGTTCGAGATAGGGACCGTTCCTGCCGACCCGGACGTAGATCGGACGGCCCTGCTCGTCATCGAACAAAGCGATCGAGTTGACCTCGCGGGCGTCGATCCCCTCGAGGTTCACCCCCACGAGCTTCTTGAGGCCACCGGCTCGGGCGATCGAATGCGGAACGCCGTGCTCACCGCCGAAGTAGAAGTTGTGCAACCAGTTCGTGCGGTGCTCGTGGCCGGAGGCGATCTCGTCGAGCTCATCCTCCATGGCGGCGGTGAAGTCGTAGTCGACCAGGCGACTGAAATGCTGCTCGAGCAGGCAGGTCACCGCGAAGGCCACCCATGACGGGACCAGCGCGCTGCCCTTCTTATGCACGTATCCGCGATCCTGAATGGTCTTGATGATCGAGGAATACGTTGACGGACGGCCGATTCCGAGTTCCTCGAGGGCTTTGACCAACGAGGCCTCGGTGTAGCGGGCCGGCGGATTGGTGGAGTGGCCGTCGGCCGTCAGACGGGTGGCATCCACCCGCTGGCCCTGCCGCAACTGCGGAAGCCGGCTCTCGGCATCGTCGGCCTCGCCGCCGGCGAGTTCGTCGACGGTCTCCACATAGGCCTTCAGGAAACCCGGGAAGGTGATGGTGCGGCCGCTGGCCGCGAATGTCGCCTCGCGGCCGTCCGCGGCGCTGCCGGAGATCCGCAGACTCAACGTGGTGCCGCGGGCGTCGGCCATCTGCGACGCGACCGTGCGCTGCCAGATGAGCTCGTAGAGCCGGAACCCGTCGGCATCCAGTTCCGAGTGCAGAGCGCCCGGGGTGGCAAAGGTCTCACCCGCCGGGCGGATCGCCTCGTGGGCCTCCTGAGCGTTCTTGACCTTGCGGGTGTACTGCCGCGGCGAAGGATGGACGTACTCGTCGCCGTAGAGCTGACGGGCCTGGTTGCGGGCGGCATCAATGGCACTGGCCGACAGGTTCGTCGAGTCGGTGCGCATATAGGTGATGTAGCCGTTCTCGTAGAGCCGCTGGGCGACGCTCATCGTGCGCTCGGAGCTGAACCGCAGCTTGCGGCCGGCCTCCTGCTGCAGCGTCGAGGTCATGAACGGCGGATAGGGCCGGCGGGTGTAGGGCTTGTCCTCCACCGAGGCGACGGTCAGCGCCGACCCGTGCAGCCCGGTGGCCAGCGCGCCGGCGCCGGCCTCGTCGAGCACGGTGACCTCGGCCGGCTTGCGGACGATGCCCAGGGAATCGAAGTCGCGGCCGGTCGCCACCCGTTTACCGTCGACGGCGACGAGCCGGGCGGTGAACCTGGGCGGGGTGGCGTTGGGGTCCGACACGCTGGCATCCAACTCGGCCAGCACATCCCAGTAGGCAGCGCTGCGGAAGGCCATGCGTTCACGCTCACGCTGCACGATGATGCGGGTCGCCACGGACTGGACCCGGCCGGCCGACAGCTTGGGGCCGACCTTCTTCCACAACACCGGGCTGACCTCGTAGCCATACAGCCGGTCCAGGATGCGCCGGGTCTCCTGGGCGTCGACCAGATCGATGTCGAGGTCGCGGGGATCCTCGGCGGCCGCCCGAATGGCCGGCTCGGTGATCTCGTGGAAGACCATCCGTCGAACCGGGATCTTGGGCTTCAGGGTCTCCAGGAGGTGCCAGGCGATCGCTTCGCCCTCGCGGTCACCGTCGGTCGCCAGATACAGCTCGTCGACACCCTTGAGCAGGCTCTTGAGTTCGGTGACGGTGGCCTTTTTCTCCGGGCTGACGACATAGAGCGGCTCGAAGTCCTGGTCGACGTTGACACCGAGGCGGGCCCAGGACTCCGATTTGTACTTGGCCGGGACGTCGGCGGCAGCGCGGGGCAGGTCTCGAATGTGGCCGCGGGATGACTCCACGATGTAGTTGCGGCCCAGGTAGCCCGCTATTTTGCGCGCTTTGGTGGGCGACTCGACGATGACGAGTCGCCGGACGTTGCCGTTGTCGCGCTTCCCGCCACTCGTTGAGCCGGGCCGGTCGTCGTCAGCCAACTGCGCCTACGCTCCACTTCTTCTGTTCTGGATCCTGCGGTTCTGGATACTGGTGTGAATCCCCCACCGATACCCCCGGACATCTCACAATTTCGCACCCCCGGACTCCCTGACGCAAACCGGGTGTCTGCCGAGAGCCTGTCAGACCCGCGGCCAAGCCGCCAACGCCTCGCTACCCTCCGGAGGTTCACCCACCGTCTCCACCAGGCGAGACAGCCGTCTGCGGCCACTGATCCGCAACGCCGGCCGGGCCCCCCGGGTGCCGATCAGGGTCGGCGCGATACCGACCCGCATCAGCGCCGAGGCGAGCGGCGAATGGGTGTCCGGAGCGTGCTGGTCCAGCCCCAGCAGGTAGCGGTCGGCTTCCGGGCTGCCGGCCGCCAACGTCCAGGCCCGCAACTCACGAGGTCCCGGCAGCCAGCGCGACGGGACGGTCTTGACCGCTCCGCGGGTCCATTCCGACGCGATGTCCAGCAATCGGGCATCGACGGCGGTGCGCACCAGTGGGGTGTCATCCTCGGTGCGGGCGATCTCGGGTTGCAGGCCGGCGGCCACCATCATCTCTGCCAGCGCGGCAGCCCTCCAGACCGAGTCGACGACAACCGACAACCGAGCCCCGCCGCCGACGATCACCAACTGACCCGACGCCGCCAGCACCCCGGTCAGGTCGGCGACCGCGGGGGGCACCGACTCGGCCGAGAAGAAGGACAGCTGGCTCACGAGTCGACAGTAAGGCAGTCCGGCGGGGACGCCGTGGCGCCAAGCCGCACCGTCCAGCCCGAAAACGAAGCACCCCCGCGGTACCCGATGCCCGGGCGCGCGGGGGTGTTCGGTAGATCGCCGCAGTCAGGACACGGACGATCGCCGTCGTTCAGAGTCGTTTGTCAGTCAGATGGCGCGCACGCCGGTGGCCTGCGGACCCTTGGGGCTCTGCCCCACCTCGAACTCGACCTTCTGGTTCTCCTCCAAGGTGCGGAACCCCGACCCCTGGATTTCCGTGTAGTGGACGAACACATCGGCGGAGCCGTCCTCCGGGGCGATGAAGCCGAAGCCCTTCTCCGCGTTGAACCACTTCACAGTTCCCTGTGGCATTTTCGTACTTTCCTTACTTCATGCGGGAACGATCCACCGATGTTCCGGATGGACCGGGCCGGTTCCGACCGCCATCCTTCGTGGATTCGTCGGACCAGCCGACTTGAAGACCCTCGCAGGAACCGCGATCGCAACGTCGATCCTGCGAAGTGAGACACGAACACAGAAGCTGCGACCGACGTCATCCAATCACGTTCGGCGCGGTTAGGACAGTCTCGGCGACAATTCGGTTGGATCATCTCGGGATGGACGGGGGCGAGCGGCACATGACGAGTTACGGCGGCGATCTGCTGGCCGCCGTGAGCGGTGACCGGACGGGGCACACCGCCGCGCTGATCCACGTCACCGATATACCGGCCCGCGGCGGCGAACCCAGGGACTGGCCGTCCTGGGTGCATCCCGAGGTGTCCGCAGCACTGCGCAACCAGGGCATCACCGCACCGTGGTCACATCAGGTCGAGGCGGCCGAACTCGCCCACGCCGGTCGCGACGTGGTGATCAGCACCGGAACCGCATCGGGCAAGTCGCTGGCCTTCCAGTTGCCCATCCTCGACGCCCTGGCCCGCGACCCCCGGGCCCGGGCGCTGTACCTGTCGCCGACCAAGGCCCTCGGCCGCGACCAACTTCGCAGCGCCCACCTGCTGACTGGGGCCGCCCCGGGCTGCCATGACGTCGCGCCGACGTCCTATGACGGCGACACCGGCCCCGAGATTCGGCGGTTCGCCCGTGAACGCTCGCGCTGGCTGTTCTCCAATCCCGATATGGTCCATCTGTCGCTGCTACGCAACCATTCCCGATGGGCTGTCTTCCTCCGCGGGCTGCGCTATATCGTGGTCGACGAATGTCATTACTACCGAGGGATATTCGGCTCGAACGTCGCGATGGTCCTACGGCGCCTGCTTAGGCTGTGCGCCCGCTACGCCCCGGCTGGATCCCCCGGGCCGTCGGTGATCTTCGCCAGTGCGACGACCGCCGCGCCGGGCGAAACCGCGGCCGGACTTATCGGCAGGCCGGTGGCCGAGGTGACCCGGGACGGATCACCCCACGGTGCCCGCACCATCGCATTGTGGGAACCCGCACTGCGCTTCGACCTGGTGGGCGAGAACGGGGCACCGGTACGCCGAGCGGCCGGCGCCGAGGCCGCCCGGATGCTGGCCGATCTGGTGGCCGAGGGAGCCCGGACGCTGACATTCGTGAGATCCCGCCGTGGCGCCGAGTTGACGGCACTGGGGGCCCGTGCGCGGCTTGACGATATCGCTCCAGGCCTGCGCGACACGGTGGCCTCCTACCGAGCCGGATACCTCGCCGAGGACCGGCGAGCGCTCGAGCGGGCGCTGGCGGACGGGCAGTTGCGGGGGCTGGCCACCACCAACGCCCTGGAGTTGGGCATCGACATCTCCGGGTTGGACGCCGTGGTGATGGCGGGGTTCCCGGGCACCGTCGCCTCCTTCTGGCAACAGGCGGGTCGATGCGGACGGCGCGGGCAGAGCGCGCTGGTGGTTCTCATCGCGCGCGACGACCCGCTGGACACCTACCTCGTCCATCACCCCGGCGCGCTGCTCGGCAAACCGGTGGAGCGGGTGGTTCTCGACCCGACGAACCCGTATGTGGTCGGCCCCCAACTACTTTGCGCCGCAACCGAAATACCGCTGACCGAGGATGAGGTCGACAACTGGAGGGCGGGGCCGGTGGCCCGGGAACTGGTGGATGACGGGCTGCTCCGGCGCCGGTCCGGCAGGTACTTCCCGGCGGCCGGACTCGAGCCGCACCAGCAGGTCGACATCCGGGGAACAGGCGGGGGGAACGTCGCCATCGTCGAAGAGGGCACCGGCCGGGTGCTGGGCAGCACCGGAGCCGGCCAGGCCCCGGCAACCGTGCATCCCGGTGCGGTGTACCTGCACCAGGGCGAGAGCTATCTGGTCGACTCACTGGATCTCGAGGATCGGATCGCCTTCGTGCACGCCGAGGATCCCGGGTACACAACACATCCCCGGGAGATCACCGATATCGCCGTCACCGGGGACGGCGAACGGGTCGGCTACGGCGAGGTGACGCTGGGCTTGGTCCCGGTTTCGGTGACCCGCCGGGTGGTCGGTTACCTGCGGCGAACCACGGCTGGCGAGGTACTCGACTTCATCGAGTTGGACATGCCGGAGCAGAGCCTTGCGACCACCGCGGTGATGTACACGGTCACACCGGAGGCACTGCGGTCCGTCGGCGTCGAGCCGGCGCGGATCCCGGGATCGCTGCACGCCGCCGAACATGCGGCCATCGGCCTGCTGCCGTTGGTGGCCAGCTGCGATCGCGGTGACATCGGCGGGTTGTCCACCGCGTTCGGTGAGTCAGGTCTGCCAACGGTATTCGTCTACGACGGCCACCCGGGCGGTGCCGGCTTCGCCGAACGCGGCTACCGGCTTGCCGCCACCTGGCTGCGCGCCACCCGGGCGGCCATCGAGGCCTGCGAATGCCCGCAGGGCTGCCCGTCCTGCGTTCAATCCCCGAAATGCGGAAACGGCAATGACCCGCTCGACAAAGCGGGGGCGACCCGGGTCCTGGGTACGGTGCTCACCAGCCTGGCGGCGGACGTCCGCTGATCACCGCTGCCGCCGACCGACCCCTCGAAACAGTCGACAACCGCAATCGCAGGCACATCCGCCACCCGGCAAACGGTGGTGAGCCCCGGAATCCGGGGAAACACTTCGGCCGTGGGCTACGGCCGGGGCAACGAACGGTCGGACATCACGATCCGTCGGCAGAGTCCTGACGGGACTTAACTAAGAAAATACGGTGGGCGGCGAAATCCCGCAACAAACCCTGCCCAACCGGCCTCACGTTCGCCGCGCCTACCTGCGAATTCAGCGCGCCCCGGCGACCGCCCGGGCCCAAGCCGCCGCTAAGCTGGGCCGATGACCCAGGATTGGCTGCTGGTGGAAACACTGGGCGACCAACCGATGGTTGTTGCCCACGGCCGACAGATGAAAAACTTCGTGCCACTGGCCGTCTTCCTGCGCCGCAACCCCAACCTTGCGGCCATCCAGACCGCGATCACCGAAACCGTCTCAACCGGTACCGGGCTGGCCAGCATCACGCCGAAGTCCAAGCGCGTGATCCGCACCGAACCCGTCCAGATGTCCGACGGCCGGATCCACGGCGTGCAGGTCTGGAGCGGTCCCACCGATGCCGAACCTCCCGAACGGCCGATCCCGGGTCCGCTGAAATGGGATATGACGGCCGGAGAGGGTTCGGTCACCGTTGAATATCTGATCAATGCCGGCATGGACCCTGATAAGGAGGCGCTGACCGGTCGGGCGTTCGTCGAGGACATCCCCAGCCGCAGCCTCAATCGAGACGAGTCGAAGGCGCTGTCCTGGACGATCGATGTCGCCCCGGACCGAACCATCTGCACCAGCTGGGATTTCCCCGACAAGTTGGGCGGGTTCCGCAAAGTGGGCTGGTGTGCCCGGACCCTCATCGAATCGGATGAAGAGGGGAAGGACCATCTCGTCGCCAGAGCCATGAACCTGCTGGAATCGGTCGGGGAGTCAGCGTCGGGACCCGAAGACCTCGCGCGTCGCATCGTCGACGGGCTGTCGCAGCCCGGTTCCTACCGGCTGATCGCCGACCTGGAGAACTGGAGACCGCTGAAGTGGCTTGACGACCCCTGCCCGCTGGTGGATTGGCGCGGTCGGCAACAGATGCACCCCGACGACGACGCACGCGTCCGACCGCGGATGATCCAGGAACTCGAGAACGGATCCACCAGTGGGGTGCTGCGCCTTCCCGGAAGTGACGGCGATTGGGTGCCGATGCACGTCACGGTCAGCCGAATGGAACTCGACAACGGCACCCAGGCCGGGCTGACGACCCTGAGGCAGCCCACTGACGCTGAACTCGCCGAGGCCGGGCTGGAATCCGGCGACACGAGCTCCTAACCCGCTGTACAGAGTCCCTACTGACCGCTCGAGGTCGGTCCCGCCCGCGCCGCCGCCCAGGCCTCACCGGCGATCCACGAGAAGCCGGCCGGGGTCGTCACGGTCACCACGACGTCGAGCCGCTCGATATCGCACCCCCGCATCGTCGCCTTCATCGCCCGGGCCAGAGCCTGCGCTTCCCGGCACGCCGCCGCGGCGCCGGCCGGTAGCCGGACCGCGGCGGCAACGGCCGCCAGATCGGCGGCCGCCTGGGCCCGATGCCGTGCCGCCACCGCCGATCCGAGCCAGACGCCGCCCAGCGTGACCGTCACCAGGGCGGCGACCAGAACGGTAGCCAGGACCGTCACCGCACCGGAGTCGTCACCGACCGGGCTCTGCCACCGAGACCGCCTCGCCCACAATGACGATCCCGGGCAGCACCGGCGAGCGGCCACTGACCCGGGCGAGGACGTAGGCGCCCTCGCGGCGCAGTTCCACCGAGGCTCCGGGCGGGGCCAGACCGCCCACAGCGCCGACCCCGCTGGTATCGCCCCGTGCGGCCAGCCGGGCGACTTCCCGCGCCGCATCGACACAGCGGATCTGCAGGGCGAGGGCCGTGAGTCCGGCAACGCAGACCAGCAGGACCGCGACAAGACTCGCGATCGCCAGCGCTGCCTCAACCGTGCTGAATCCGCCATCGCAGGCTAGACCCGGGTGGTCAATGCCCGGTTGATGATGGAGGTCAGCGCGCCCACGATCGAGTCTCCGGTGACGACGCCGTACAGGATGGCGCCGAAGGCGGCAGCGGCGATGGTCCCGATCGCGTACTCCACCGTCGACATGCCCGCCTCCTCCACCATCAGCATGGCCATGCGGTCCCGCATGACGCGAATCACTCTGTGCATCTTTGGTTTTCCTCTCAGTTGCTGCCCTGACACACCAGGTTGCGGTCACCGAAGTGCCGCCCCGAAGATCTCACCGGCAAGGCCTGCCACCACCGGGACGATGCCCAGGCAGACAAATGCCGGCAGGAAACACAGGCCGAGCGGACCGGCGATCAGCACCCCGGCCCTTTCAGCCGCCGACACCGCGCCGAGGCCGGCATCGGTGCGCTGCTGCTCGGCCAGTTCGGCAACCCCATCGGCCAATGCGCTGCCCGAGGATGCCGAGCGGCGCGCGAGCCGGGCCAATCCGGCACAGTCCGCACCCGGGTCGACGCCGTCGGCCTGCCAGGCGATATCCGGATCGGAACCCAGGGCCAGCAAGTCCGCGGCCCGCCGCAACAGTGCCGCCAGCGCCGGCGGTGCGAATGCGGCGGTGGCACCCGCTGCGGCCGGCACCGTCATCCCAGCCGCCAGACAGACGGCCAGCACATCCAGTGCTGAGGCGGCGGCGAAAGGGTCTGGGCGGGTATTGATTCGGGAGCTTCGAGGCACCGACGGCGACGTATGGCCTCGCCGGATTCCCGCCCTGCGCCGGGTGCCGGCCGACCCCCCGGCGGCCAACAGGGCAGCGGCCAGCAGCAGCGCGGCCGCTGTCATGCGGCCGCTCGATCGATGATCCGATCCGCCCACAGCATTCCCGCACAGACCAGTCCCACCCCCAGGATGAGCAGCGCCCCGCCCGGACCTCCGCCCAGCAGGAAGCGAAGGGGATGGGCCCCCACGACCTGTCCGAGCAGCAACCCGAGAGCGGGAAGCAGGGCCAGGATGACGGCAGTGGCTCGCGCCCCGGCGAGCGCAGCGTGCATGCGTTCGGAGAACCTCTGGCGATCCACGATGTCGCGGTGTGCGGCTCTCATCAGGGTGGACATCGCCAGGCCGTGCTCGGCAGCCAACTGCCAGAACACGGCCAGCCGGTCCCAGTACATCGGCACTGAGGAGTCCGCGCCGATCGAGCGGATTCCGGCCGGCACGTCGGCGCCGAGGTTGGCACGAGCCGCGACGGCCCGCAGTGCGCGGCCCACCTCATCACCGGATTCCGCGGCCGCAACGGCGAATGCGCGCAGCGGATGGGCACCGACCCGCAATTCGCCGATCAACACATCGAGGGCGTCCGCCAGCGCGCGGGCCTCCCGGCGTCGTCGGCGGTCCCGTGACCACCGGCGTCTGCGGATCTCCAGCACGGTGAGGGCACCCGCGCACGCGATCGTCAGGGCCGGCGGCGCGGCGATCACGACGACCGCGGCCGCCAGCAACACCGGCACCGCCGACACCCACCGTGCCTGGCGGCGGAGGCTGGTGGCCGGCAACTGCAGTCGGCGCCCCGCGGGCGTCGGCGTCAGCAGAACCGCTGCGGCAAGCAGCAGGGCCGCAGCCGGAATGGCGGTCATCGGCCGCGCCGTTCGGCAATCAGTTCCCGCAGTGGGCCGATACCGTCGCACAGACCGCGATCTGCGCTCCATACGGCCTGTGTGCCGACCCGGCCGGATTCCATCCGGCGCAACAGGGCGATCTCCGCGACCCGTCGGCCCCGGGGCCCGCGGTTGACGTGGATCAACACCTGGACGGCCGCGGCCAGTTGGCTGTGTAGCGCGGCGCGGTCCAACCCGCCGAGCGCGGCCAGCGCCTCCAGCCGGGCCGGCACCTCCGCCGGACTGTTCGCATGAACCGTCCCGGCACCCCCGTCATGGCCGGTGTTGAGCGCGGCCAGCAGGTCGACGACCTCGGCGCCGCGAACCTCTCCGACCACGATGCGATCGGGTCGCATTCGCAGCGCCTGGCGGACCAACTGCCGAAGGGTGATCTCCCCGGCGCCTTCGACATTGGCGCTGCGTGCCACCAGCCGAACCAGATGGGGGTGTTGCGGTGCCAGCTCCGGGGCGTCCTCGACACAGAGGATCCGTTCGTGACCGCCGACAGCGCCCAGCGCAGCGGCCAGCAGGGTGGTCTTACCCGCACCGGTGCCGCCGGAGATCAGGAAGGCCAGCCGCGCGGCGATGATGTCGTCGAGCAGCCGTCCAGCCTCCGGCGCTATCGCGCCCGAGGCCGTCAGTGCCGCAAGATCCTGGGTCGCCGGCCGCAGTACCCGCAACGACAGGCAGGTACCGCCGGCCGCGATCGGCGGCAGCACGGCGTGCAACCGAACGGTGTACCGTCCGCCGAGCACGTCAGTCAACTGTGCGTCGACCCATGGTTGGGCATCATCGAGCCGGCGCCCCGCAGCCGCGGCAAGGCGCTGGGCCAGCCGGCGCACGGCTGCTTCATCGGCGAAGCTGATCTCACTGCGGTGCAACCCTTTTCCATCATCGACCCAGACGTCGCACGGTCCCGTGACCAGAACATCGGTGGTGCCCTCGGCCCGCAACAGTGGTTCGAGGATGCCGGCACCGGTAAGTTCGGTCTCGAGCACGCGCAGATGGCCGAGAACCTCGGAGTCGCCCAGCACGCCGCCGGACTCCGCCCGGATGGCCGCGGCGACGACACTGGGCCGCAGCGGTACGGATTCGGCAGCTAACCGCTCCCGGACCCGGTCGATCAGCGATTGGGTCACGAATCCCGGCCTCCGTTTCGATGCTCGACCATCGCCAAGACCGTCTGCGCGGCCCGGGCCAGCGGTGACCGATTCCGCAACCGAAGGCCGCCGTGTTCGAGACGCGCGCCGAGCATCGGTTCCGGACGCATCGCGACCAGCAATGGCACCCCGGCAACATCGGCCACCTCCACAGCCCGCAGTCCGCCCGGGGCCGGGCCCCGCACCACCAGGCCCAGGTTCGGGTTCAGGGTTCGCACTATCGCCGCAACCGCCGCGGTAGCCGCGATACCCCGCACGTCACAGCTGCTCACGATGATCGCCAGATCGGCGGACTGCACAGCGCTGACCGCTGCCGGGGCCGGCTGCCGCGGGACATCGCAGACCACCGTCGTTCCGCCCCGCCGGCCGGCGTCGACCACCGCCTCCACCGCACCGGCGTCGATGTCGTGGAACGTTCGCGTCCCGGACAGGAAGCTGATGTCCCGCTGGCGCGGAAGGGCTTCCCGTAGGGCGGTCCAACTCAGCCGTCCGCCGTGCAGTCTCAGATCGGGCCAGCGCAGTCCCGGAACCGACTCGCCGCCCAGGAGCAGGTCGATCCCGCCGCCGCAGGGGTCCAGATCCACCAGCAGCGCTTCACCGGCGCACCGTGCCAATGCGGCAGAGAACACCGAGGCCCCGCCGCCGCCGGGACCCGCGGTCACCGCGAGGACCCGGCCGTTGCGGGCCCCCGGCGCCCCTCTCTCGGCGCTCTCCGCGACATGCCGGACCAGAGTGGCCTCCTGTTCGGGCAGTGCACACACGGACTCGGCGCCGATGTCTATCGCAGCCGTCCACATCGAGGTCGATGGTTGGTCGGGACCGATCAGCAGCACCCCATCCCGTCGGGGCATACCGGCCCGGGCGCACCGCAGCGCGGCCGCCTCGTCCAGGATCACCGCCGCGGCCGCCAGCCAGTTCCGTCTACTCGGCGCGACCGCTGTGACCGCCCGGGCACCGACCGCCGCAGCGACGCGTTCGGCGTTGGCCGACAGTTCCGGATCCTCGACCAGCGTCAACACGACTGGCACGGGTGGCGCGGGCGGGTGCACGGTGGGACTCACGGCGCCAACGTTGACGGGGATGGCGCCCTTCCACCAGTCAGCAGTGGGCCGGCTGTGGACGAAACGACGATTGTGGGCAAACACGCCCGGAAATGGGACGACCCTCGCCAAGGGGGGGAGGAGGCGAGGGTCGTCGTGTATCAGCCCCGGGGGGTCGGGCTGATGCACGCTCAGCATAAGCTGAGTGATGCCGACTATACACACGCCGAGGCGGCTCTGCGCAAGGGCTTGGCGCAAGAAAATCCCAGGTTTTTGCTGTGAACCTGCACCCTGCGCCAAGTGTCCTGAACTGCCACTTTCTGCAGTGGCGTCGCCGGTGCCGGGTGTGGCGCCTCCCGAACCGCCGGCCGGGCCGATTCGGCCGTTTCCCCAGTTCGGCCGAAACGGTCGCCCTGCGCGTTGAGCCTTGTGCCGCTTCGGTTTTTGAGATTGGCCGAACTGGTGCCGTTTCCCCCTTGCTGTGACGGTCGTCACGTAGTACAAAGGAGTCACGGAGGCTTGGCAAGGCCAAGGTAGTCCCGGAAGAGAAGGTTCTACCTCCCGAACTAAGCATCCCAGCACGGTTCCCGGGCACCCACGCGGAGCACGCCGCGATGTTGGCAGAAGTGTTGTGGGCCTGCGTACTTGCGCAAAGCGAATGCAGTTCGCGGTTCTTTGGGCAGAACCGCACTCAGAGCGCAGTGCAAGATCGCCGAGGCCGACCCACACAACCCATACAGCACGCCTGGTAACCCGAAACCGTGCTAGCGGGCGGCGCGCCGAACCTGGTTCGGATCGCCGCCCGCTTCATGTATCGGGCTCTTCATGTGTCGGGCTCTTCATGTGTCGGGCTACTGTCCCACCGCCTCCGCGATCGATAACGCTTCGCGCGCACCATCTTCCAGCGCCCGACAGCAGAGCAGCAACCACCCGCCGACACCCTCGCGATCCCCCGTTGCGAAGGCCGCGGCAGCGTTGCGATAGTCATCTTCCCGGCGCAGCCAGAACACCTCCGGCACGCCGAGGCCATGGGGATCGAGACCCGAGGAGATCGTCACCAGTCGTGAAACAGCCCGAGCCACAACGCCATCGGCGCTGCCGAACGGCGCCAGGGTGAGCAACTCGCCATGGGCCACGGCGGCAAGCACCGGAGCGGCCACGGAACTGCCGCCGGTCACAAGCCGGGTCACCAAGTCCAGTCGAGCGGCGACCTCGGGAACCTGGCGCGGTCGGCCCAGTCCTGTCTCGTCCACCAGATCGGCGGCGCCAAGGGCATGCAGACGGGCCAGTGCCTGCAGTGGCGCCCGCTGCCATACCCCGACCAGACTCGTCGATCCGCCCTCCAACGCCTGCCCGACCCTGAGCGCACCGGCGAGCACGGGATCCTGCTCACCCGATGCCTCCTCGAGTCGGACACCACCGCCGTCCAATGCGGACGATGAGCGCGCGCCCCGAACGGCGGACTCGGCGGATGTGACGGGCCAGTTACGCAGGTTGGTGCGATGACGGTGGGCCTTGCCCAGTGCCGCCCTGGCGGCTTCGGCGGCGTCGAGGACGCCCGGCAGGTCTAGCAACGGTGCCAGCAGGTCCTGCTGTCGGGGTGTCACGACGGCCCACGCTAGCCTGACCCGACTCGCAGCCTCGCGCGGGCCGGTGAAGCGGCCCCGTGACGCGGACCGGTGAAGCGGGCCGCTGAACGGACGGATATCCGCCGTTCGCCGCGCAGGATGAACCGTCCGCCGATCGGTGTGACGTAGCCCTGTTCGACCGCCGCCGGGTGACTACGCTCACATCTATGACCGAGGCGCATACCGATGTTCCCACTCACTATCCGCCGCCGGCGGGATTCGCTGACAACGCCAATGCGACAGCCGATCTCTACGCCCGGGCCGAGGCGGACCGGTTGGGTTTCTGGGCCGAGCAGGCCAACCGGCTGCACTGGAGCACACCCTTCACCGAGGTTCTCGACTGGTCGGACGCCCCGTTCGCCAAGTGGTTCGTCGGCGGGCGGCTCAATGTCGCGTACAACTGCGTCGACCGTCATGTCGAAGCCGGCAACGGCGACCGGGTGGCCATCCACTGGGAAGGGGAACCCGTCGGCGATGCCCGCACCATCACCTACGCCGAGCTGCAGGAGGAGGTGTGCCGGGCGGCGAACACGCTGAGCGGACTCGGCCTGGTGGCCGGCGATCGGGTCGCCATCTATATGCCGATGGTGCCGGAGGCCGTGGTAGCGATGCTCGCCTGCGCACGGCTGGGGGTCATGCATTCGGTGGTCTTCGGGGGGTTCTCGGCGGCGGCCCTGCGGGCCCGCGTCGAGGACGCCGAGGCCAAGCTGGTCATCACCACCGATGGTCAGTACCGCAGGGGCACCGCGGTATCGCTCAAGGACGCCGTCGACGAAGCCGTCTCGGATCAGCCCTCGGTGCGCAATGTTCTGGTGGTGCGCCGCACCGGGATCGACGTGAATTGGACTCAGGGACGCGACCTGTGGTGGCACGACACCGTCGAGCAGGCGTCACCGGCCCATACCCCGGAGGCCTTCGATTCCGAGCAGCCGCTGTTTCTGCTCTACACCTCCGGCACCACCGGGAAGCCGAAGGGAATCATCCACACCTCCGGCGGCTATCTGACCCAGGCCTCCTACACCCATCATTACGTCTTCGACATCAAGCCCGACCGGGACATCTACTGGTGCACCGCCGACATCGGCTGGGTCACCGGGCACACGTACATCGTGTATGGACCGCTGTCCAACGGCGCCACCCAGGTGCTCTATGAGGGAACGCCCGCCTCCCCCGATGAACATCGCCATTTCCAGGTCATCGAAAAGTACGGTGTCACAATCTATTACACGGCCCCGACGCTGATCCGCACCTTCATGAAGTGGGGACGCGAGTTGGCATTCGAGCACGATCTGTCGAGTTTGCGCCTGCTGGGCTCGGTCGGCGAGCCCATCAATCCGGAGGCCTGGCGCTGGTACCGGCTGGTGTTCGGCGATGACCGCACTCCGATCGTGGACACCTGGTGGCAGACCGAGACCGGAGCGGCGATGATCTCCCCTCTTCCGGGAGTGACCGATTGCAAGCCCGGGTCGGCGATGCGGCCGTTGCCGGGCATATCCGCGAAGATCGTCGATGACAACGGCAAGGAATTGGCGCCGGCTACCGAACATGGCGAGCAGGTCACCGGATACCTGGTGCTGGACAAGCCGTGGCCGTCGATGTTGCGCGGAATCTGGCGTGACCCCGAACGCTATACCGAGACCTATTGGTCGCGATTCGGCGAGCAGGGCTGGTACTTCGCCGGCGACGGCGCGCGTTACGGCACCGATGGCGAGGTCTGGGTGCTGGGCCGCATCGACGACGTGATGAACGTATCGGGTCATCGCATCTCCACCGCCGAGGTGGAGTCGGCACTGGTCGGCCATGCGGGTGTGGCGGAGGCCGCGGTGGTCGGGGCATCCGACGATCACACCGGACAGGCGATCTGCGCCTTCGTCATCCTCAAGGCGCACCACGCCGACATGTCCACCGCGGAGATGGTCAACGAGTTGCGGGCCGAGGTGGCCCGGGAGATCTCACCGATCGCCAAACCGCGCGAGATTCACGTCGTTCCCGAGCTTCCCAAGACCCGCAGCGGAAAGATCATGAGACGCCTTCTGCGTGACGTCGCCGAGGGTCGCGAACTCGGCGACACCTCGACACTGCTCGACCCGGGCGTGTTCGAGGCCATCCGGGCCAGCAAGGCGAATTAACGGCGCGAATCGGCTCAGCGCGAGAAGGGGGCGGCTCCGGGCGCCGAGTTCGCGGTCGGAACGAATCCTGCACCCGGCCGGTCCTTGGCCGCCAGGTCGGCCAGGATCGCGTTGATCGACATCGTCACCGCCGGGGTGTGCAGTGGGATGTACTTGATGACGCAGGTGGGCAGGCCTTCGGTGAACGCCCCGTGGATCATGCCCACCAGCTTGTTGTTGACCGTCACCGGCGCACCGGAGTCACCCGGCTGGCCGCAGACCTGGTTGACGATGGTGCCGGGTTCCTCGCCGGGGCCCCACGTCACCCCGCAGGAATACCCGGTCGTGCGGCCCAGCTTGCAGCCGATCTCACCGAACTTCGGGTCGGGTCCGATGCCGTTGATCTTGAACCCGTTCCAGTTCGAGACCGGCGTCACCTTGGCCGGGTCGAACCGGATCACCGCGTAGTCCAGGCCGTCGTTTCCAGCGACCATGGTTCCGATGACGCCTTGATCCTCGGCACCCTCCGCGGACACCTGGGCTCCCGGACCGCCGCAGTGCGCCGAGGTGAAGCCGATCAGCGAACCGGTCTTGTCGTTGCCGATTGCGGTCAGGGTGCAGTAGGTGTCGGTGTCGATGACGATGCCGGCACCGCCGCCGATCGCTACCGGATCATCGGCACCCGCGATGGCCGGCGCCGGCAGCAGTCCGACGAAGGGGGCGACGAACAGGCAGAGCGCCGCTCCCGCCGCCCGCCGCATCCGAAGTGCGGTGATCACTGATACCTCCATCGCCGATCCCATCCGAAAGTCCAGTCTAACTGGGCCACATCCGTAACTTGCGTAACAGAACGACCTGTACCCGGCCGCGAGTCGGGCATGGCACCATGAACTGCCGACACATCAACCGTGGGAGGACCGCCGTGAGCAATCGGGATCGCAAGAACGGGGTGCCCGGCACCGTGACCTCGATTCCGTTGGCAGACCCGCACGCGATGCCCGCCGATCCCTCCATCGGCGCGCTGGTCAAGGACGCCACCACCCAGGTCTCAACGCTGGTGCGGGCAGAGGTCGAACTGGCCAAGGCCGAGATCACCCGGGACGTCAAGAAGGGCCTCACCGGCAGCGTTTTCTTCATCCTGGCCCTGGTGGTGCTGCTCTACTCGACCTTCTTCATGTTCTTCTTCCTGGCCGAATTGCTGGACACCTGGCTGTGGCGCTGGGCGGCATTCCTGGTGGTGTTCATCCTGATGCTGGTGGTGACCGCGGTCTTCGCACTGCTGGGCTACCTGAAGGTGCGCCGGATCCGCGGCCCGCAACAGACCATCGAATCGGTCAAGGAGACCACCGCGGCGCTGACCCCGGGCATCAATAAGGCGATGGGCGTCACCCCGCCGGCGCCCGCGGTCACCACCGCGCAGACCCCGGCCACGCCTACCCCGTCCCCGTCCCCGTCCCCGGCACCCACCGACCCTTCGGGCTGGTGATGGCGCGGCCGGACCCGTCGGTCACCCGCATCCAGGGACCGTGGCGCCATCACGACGTCCACGCCAACGGCATCCGGTTCCAGTGCGTCGAGGCCCTCCCCGACCCCGGTGACGACACCCCGTCCACCGCTCGTCCACTGGTCCTTCTACTGCACGGCTTCGCGTCCTTCTGGTGGTCCTGGCGCCACCAACTGCGCGGATTGTCCGACGCCCGGGTGGTCGCGGTGGACCTGAGAGGTTACGGCGGCAGCGACAAACCGCCGCGCGGATACGACGGCTGGACACTGGCCGGGGACACCGCCGGATTGGTCCGCGCGCTGGGCCACACCTCGGCCACCCTGGTCGGCCATGCCGACGGGGGTCTGGTGTGCTGGGCCACGGCGGTGCTGCACTCGCGAGTGGTGCGCGCCATTGCCCTGGTCAGTTCCCCGCACCCCGCGGCGCTGCGGACCTCGGTACTCACCCGCCGCGACCAGAGTCGCGCACTGCTTCCCACCCTGCTGGGTTATCAGCTGCCGCAATGGCCCGAACGGATGCTGACCCGCAACGACGCCGAGGAACTGGAGCACCTGGTGCGAAGCCGGGCATCCGGTGCCTGGCAGGCCTCCGGGGACTTCGCCGAAACCATCGCCCATCTGCGGCAGGCCATCCAGATCCCCTCGGCGGCCCACTCAGCTTTGGAATACCAACGCTGGGCGGTGCGCAGCCAGCTCCGCGGCGAGGGCCGGCGTTTCATGACGTTGATGAATCGTCAGCTCGACGTCCCGCTGCTGCACCTGCGCGGCGGTGCCGACCCCTACGTTCTGGCTGACCCGGTCGAACGCAGCCAGCGTTACGCCCCCCGCGGACGTTTCGTGGGTGTACCGGGGGTGGGCCACTACGCCCACGAGGAGGCACCGGTCGCGGTCAACGAGCAGCTACAGCGGTTCCTGGCCGCGCTGTAGCCGGATCAGCCGCCGATGCAGGCGCCGGTGGGCACCTTGGAGGTGTTGCCGATCTTGGCCAGTTGCCGGGAGACCTCGTCGGTGGTCATCACGAAGCCGGTGTCGTTGTCATCGACGGCCGCACCGAACACCACACCGATGACCTGGCCCGCCCGGTTGATCATCGGGCCGCCCGAATTGCCTTGGCGGACAAGACCCCTGATCGTGTAGACCTCGCGGTTGACGGTCGTGGTCTTGTAGATGTCGGGCCCGCTGAGCTCGATGATCTCCCGGACCCGCGCCGGAGTCGCGACGAATTCGCCGCCGCCCGGGAAACCGAGAACCACGGCGTCGGTGCCGGACTTGGCCGCCTCCTGGGCGAACTGCAGGGGCTGAATTGGCAGATCCGGCACGTCGAGGATCGAGATATCGGCGTTGGGGTCATAGGACACCACCGTGGCGTCGTACTCCTTACCGTCCTCGGCCTCGACGGTGACGCTGTCCGAACCCGCCACCACATGCGCATTGGACATCACGCGATTCGGCGCGATCACGAATCCGGTTCCCTCCAGCACCTTCTGACAGGCCGGAGCGACACCGCGGATCTTGACCACACTCGGCCGGGACTTGGCCACCACGAGGCTGTCGGCGAGTGAGGCGTCGGGGGCGTCGACGGTCTGAACCGAAGTGCGGCCGATCGGTTCGAGGACCTCCGGAAGCCCAGAGGTACTCAGCAGCCCTGACATTCGATCGGGCACCGCGCGCAACCAGTCCGGCGCGTATTTGTCGACTTCGGTGATCACCGTCGAACCACTCGCGGCGGCAGCCAGGTTCGGCTGGTTGGAGGAGGTGAGCGGGCTACCGAGCAGCCACGCGGCGACGAGCACCACAACCAGTTGCAGCGCCACGCCGACCACCGAATCGACCAACCGGACCGGGCCACTGCGGATCGATCCGCGGACCGCGCGGCCCAGCACCACGCCGGCGACCTCGCCGATCACCACCAGCGCGAGGATCAAGAACAACGCGGTGAAAAGCTTGCCGCGCGATGAATCGATATGACTGACGATATGCGGAGCGAGCATCACCCCGGCAATGGCGCCGAGAACCACCCCGACGAAGGACATCAGCGACCCCAGTGCCCCCGACCGCCATCCGGATATCGCCGCGATCAGTGCCACCGCGACCACGGCGATATCCAGCCATTGCGAGCCCGTCACAGCCGATCCTCCATATCGTCTGCGACGAATGCCGTTGCATCGCCGCGACCGTCGCCGACGAGCGCCATCGCCTCGTCCAGCGCCCGGACGTCCTCGGTGTCCCACTCCTGTGCCCACCCGGCCACATCGAGCATCGCCGAGATTACGTGACCGGTGAAACCCCACACCACCATCTCGTTCAGCAGAAACGCCGGCCCGGCGTAGTGCCGTTCGCCACCCGAGCGGTACACCATCAGGCGGTTTTCCGGATTGACGAAGGCTCGCAGCGGAACCCGCGCCACCACGGCGGTCTCGGACTCGTCGACCACCGCGACAGGGCCGGGGTCTGGCGAGTAGGCCAGCACCGGGACGACGTGAAACCCCGATGGGGGAATGAACATGCGTTCCAGAGTCGCCAGCGGATGGAGGCGGTGCGGGTCGACCCCGGTTTCCTCGCGGGCCTCGCGCAGCGCGGTTTGCACCGGTCCGGCGTCACCGGGATCGGCGGCCCCGCCGGGGAAGGCGGCCTGACCGGCGTGGTGCCGCAGCGTCCCCGCCCGGACCGTGAGCAACAGGTCGGCATCCGGCGGCACCCGGCCCTGCGGGTGCTCGGCATCCGGTCCGGAGAACAGCACCAGTACGGCGGCGTCCCGGCCCGATCGCGCCGCCTCAGCCCGGGTTCGGGCACCGGTCAGCGCGGTGAGCATCGCCGGCGGCACTCGCCGGCGGTAGGCGTCGGGCACCCGATCGACATTGTCGACCAGGGGTGCCAGCCACGGCGGCCGGACCCGCGGGCGGAGCGGATCCGCTGGGCTCACCGGGCTGCTCCCGTCAGGTGTCATCGCAGGGCCGATTCCACCGCGTCGGCGATCTCGTCGGCACTGGTGAAGGGACGCGGCAGAACCTCGGCAACGCTACCGTCCCCGCGCAGCACCACGGTGGCAGGCATCACGTTGGGCAGGTTGAGGGCGGCGGCGATACTGCGTCGGCCGTCCTGGAACGTCGGCAGCCGGACGTCGAGTTCGGCCATCCGAAGCAGCGCGGCGGCCTCGTTCTCGTCCTGGTGCACCGTGACAACCGTCACCGCATCCCCAACCCTGCGCTGGTAGGCCTGCAACGCGGGGAGTTCGTCGGCGCACGGCCCGCACCAGTACGCCCACAGGTTGAGCACCACGGTGCGGCCGGCCAGTGCGCGCGCCACGTCCACCTCCGCGCCGTCGGCGGCGCATTCGACGGCGATCCCGCGCAGCCGCGCCGGACCCTCGCCCGGGCCGTTGGCGGGGCACGGCGGCAGATCGGCACGACGGCGCGGCCCGGCCAGCGCCTCGGGAGTGTCGGCATCGCGGTGGGTGCGCGGGGCCTGGTCTCCAGGGGCAGCCCGTTGCGCCGGGCCGCCGGGGAATTCGAGCGCCAGTGCCACGGCGAGTGCGGCCAGGACCGCGAGCACCGCCACCGTCCACCGGGTCGACGTGCTCATCGGCTAGAGACCGGCCAGCGCAAGCAGATGCGCGGTCTCGGGGCCTCGGACAAGTTCCGCCGCGATCAGCGGTTCGGTGGGTCCGGTCCCGTAGGAGGGGCAGTCCCGGGCCAGAACGCAGACCCCGCAGGCCGGCTTGCGGGCATGACAGACCCGGCGGCCGTGAAAGATCACCCGGTGGCTGAGCAGGGTCCATTCGCGACGTTCGATGAGTTCGCCGACTGCGTGTTCAACCTTGACCGGATCGGTCTCGGCGGTCCACCGCCAACGCCGGACCAGACGGCCGAAGTGGGTGTCGACGGTGATACCCGGTACCCCGAACGCGTTGCCGAGGATGACGTTGGCGGTCTTGCGTCCGACACCCGGGAGCGTCACCAGTTCGGCCATGGTGCGCGGAACCTCACCGTCGAACCGCTCGACGAGGTGCTGGCCGAGTCGGGTCAGCGAGTCGGCCTTGTTGCGGAAGAAACCGGTGGGGCGGATCATCTCCTCGAGTTCCGCGCGGTCGGCCCGGGCGTAGTCCAGGGCGGTCCGATACTTCGCGAACAAAGCCGGGGTGGTGAGGTTTACCCGCTTATCGGTGCTCTGAGCCGACAGTATGGTCGCGACGGCGAGTTCGAGCGGATTGGTGAAATCCAGTTCGCAGTAGACGGTCGGGAAGGCCGTCGCCAGCGCCCGGTTCATCCGGCGGGCTCGACGCACCAGACCGAGGTGGGTCTCGCCATCCCACTTCGAGGCCCGCCCGGGCGCACCCGCCATCACGGTGCCAGGGTACTGACCGCCGACAGAACGGTGGCATTTCGTGATCCCGATGAGACCTGGTGCCGGTTAACTTCCCGGCTATGTCCTGGTTGGTCGCGGTGTGTTTCCCCGGACTGCTCATGCTCTGCACCTTCGGCCTGCAGCGCCTGGAAAGCGTCGTACACGGCGATCGGCCGAGCACGGCCCAGATCCTCGCCAGACTTGAACAGGCCGCCCGCGCCGCCCGCGAGATGGCCGCCCAGCGGACCCTCGACGAATTCTCCGGTGCCCAGCCGGCGGCCCGGTTGGATCCGGTGTTCCTGGTCGATGAGCCGGGCCTGCCGACTCGCCCAAATCCGTTATTTCGGCCATCGGAATTGGCCAATCGTGTGTAGCGTTGGACCGTCACCGAGACTGCCTAAGCAATAGGCGTGCCGTCCCGGTGCTGTTTGCGCGCACCCGGTCACCGATGAGCTGAGAGGGACAACGTGGACGAGATCCTGGCGCGGGCCGGAATCTTCCAAGGGGTCGATCCCACCGCTGTTTCCGCGCTGACCAAACAGCTTCAGCCGGTTGACTTTCCGCGCGGCCACACGGTGTTCTCCGAGGGAGAGCCGGGTGACCGGCTTTACATCATCATCGCCGGCAAGGTGAAGATCGGCCGCCGATCCCCGGACGGCCGCGAGAATCTGCTGACCATCATGGGACCGTCGGACATGTTCGGCGAGCTGTCGATCTTCGACCCCGGCCCCCGGACGTCCAGCGCCACCACCATCACCGAGGTACGAGCGGTCGCGATGGACCGCGATGCCCTGCGCGCCTGGATCGCCGACCGGCCCGAGATCGCCGAGCAGCTGTTGCGGGTGCTGGCCCGCCGGCTGCGCCGCACCAACAACAATCTGGCCGATCTGATCTTCACCGACGTGCCCGGCCGGGTGGCCAAGCAGCTACTCCAGCTGGCGCAGCGGTTTGGCACTCAGGAGGGCGGTGCCATGCGCGTCACCCATGACCTGACCCAGGAGGAGATCGCCCAGTTGGTCGGCGCCTCCCGGGAGACCGTCAACAAGGCGCTGGCCGACTTCGCCCACCGGGGGTGGATCCGGTTGGAGGGTAAGAGCGTTCTGATCTGCGACTCTGAACGACTGGCCCGCCGGGCGCGCTGAGACTTTTCGCGGGTCAGGGAGCTGACCGCAGGTAGCGCACCTGGGCCCGCACCGAACTCTCCGCGGCGTCCCGCAGTTTCTCGTCGATATCGGTATAGACGTACTCGACGATCTGTCGCGCGGTGGCATCCTCGCCCAGCACGCGCAGCGCGTTCCGCACCTGCTCAAGCCTGTCCTGGCGATGAGCCAGGTACATCTCGGTGACCGCGGCGAGGTCGCCGAGTTCGGGTCCGTGACCGGGCAGCACGGTGCGGGCCCCCAGTCCCCGGAGTCGACGGAGCGACTCCAGATAGTCGGTGAGGCTGCCGTCCTCGTCGTCGATGACGGTGGTGCCACGGCCCAACACGGTATCGGCGGTCAGGACGGCGTCATCGAGCACGAAGCAGACCGAGTCGGCGGTATGCCCGGGGGTGGCCAGGACACCGATTCGCAGGCCGGCCGCCTCGATCACGTCACCGTCGCGCAGGTGGTCGCCGAGCCCCCGCAGAAAGCCGCTGCCCACCGCGCGCACGGCCGCACCGGTGGCCGCGACGAGCCGGTCGATCCCATCGGTGTGGTCGGCGTGGCGGTGGCTGATGAGAACCAGCCGGATCCGGCCCAGCGCGGCGATCCGGTCGATATGCACATCGTCATCCGGGCCGGGGTCGACGATCACCAGCTCGTCAGAGCCCGGCCCGCGCAGCACCCAGGTGTTGGTGCCATCCAGCGTCAGCGGGCCGGGGTTGTCACACAGCAGCACCGAGGCATTCTCAGTGACCGGCCGCAGGACGCCGTAGGCCGGATGACCCACCGGGTTCAAACCACCTCGACGATGAGCTCGACCTCCACCGGGGCGTCCAGTGGCAGCTCCGAGACCCCGACCGCCGAGCGGGCATGCGATCCGGCCTCGCCGAACACCTCGCCGAGGAACTCCGAGGCACCGTTGACCACACCGGGTTGGCCGCTGAAGCCCGGGGATGAGGCGACGAAACCGACAACCTTGACCACCCGCACCACCGAGTCGATACCGACCAGTGCGTCGATGGCTGCCAGTGCGTTGAGCGCGCAGGTCCGCGCCGCCGCCTTGGCGTCCTCCGGACTGACCTCCGCACCTACCTTGCCGGTGCGGATCAGCTCGCCGCCGGCCAGTGGTAGCTGACCGGAGGTGTAGACCAGGTTGCCGGTGCGCACGGCCGGCACATAGGCGGCCAGCGGAGCGGCCACCGCCGGAAGGCTGACACCGAGCTCGGCGAGCCGGGTGGCAGCCGTCACTTGGGCCTCTTCAGGTAGGCGACATGCTGCTCGCCGGTCGGGCCCGGTAGTACCGACACCAGTTCCCAGCCGTCCGCTCCCCACTGGTCGAGGATCTGCTTGGTCGCGTGGGTCAGCAACGGCACCGTCGCGTACTCCCATGTGCTCGGTTGGTTCATGGCCGAAGCCTAACCTCTTTGCGACTCGCCCAACCGCGGGCGCCGCCTTGGATAGCATGCTGTGGTGGTGACCGAACCCAAAGACGGCAGTGCAGTCGGCTGGCCCGCCCGCCTGACCCAGGCCCGGCTGCATTTCGTCACCGGCAAGGGAGGTACCGGTAAGACCACAGTCGCGGCCGCGCTGGCTTTGACCCTGGCCGCCGGCGGTCGGCGGGTGCTGCTGGTGGAAGTCGAAGGGCGCCAGGGCATTGCGCAGCTGTTCGATGTGCCGCCCCTGCCCTACGAGGAAGTCAAGGTGGCCACCGCTGACGCCGGCGGGCATGTCAACGCCCTGGCCATCGACATCGAGGCGGCTTTTCTGGAGTACCTCGACATGTTCTACAACCTGGGTATCGCCGGTCGGGCGATGCGCCGGGTCGGGGCGATCGAGTTCGCCACCACCATCGCCCCAGGACTGCGCGACGTGCTGCTGACCGGCAAAATCAAGGAAGCCGCCGTCCGGGTGGATCGCGATAAGAGCCCGACATATGACGCCATCGTGGTCGACTCCCCACCGACCGGACGAATCTCGAGGTTCCTCGATGTCACCAAGGCCCTGTCGGATCTGGCCAAGGGCGGACCGGTGCACTCCCAATCCGAGGGTGTGGTGCGACTGTTGCACTCCGATCAGACCGCGATCCACCTGGTGACCCTGCTGGAGGCGCTGCCGATTCAGGAGACCATCGAGGCGGTCCAGGAACTCGAGGAACTCGAACTGCCGATCGGCAGCGTGATCGTCAACCGGAATATCCCGGCGTTCCTGCCGGCCGATGCGCTGGCCGCGGCGGCCGATGGCGATATCGACGCCGACGCGGTCCGGGCCGGACTGTCCAGCGCCGGGATCACGCTGCCCGACAACGACTTCGCCGGCCTGCTCACCGAGGCGATCGAGCATGCCAGCCGGGTCCGGGCCCGCGCCCACAGCGGCACCGAACTGGACAACCTGCACGTACCGCGCCTGGAACTGCCCACCATCGCCGATGGCGTCGATCTCGGTAGCCTCTATGAGCTGGCCGAAATCCTTGCCCGGCAGGGTGTCCGATGACGATGCGGCGGGAAGCCGGCAACCGGACGCGGATCAGGAAAGGCCAATCATGAGCGGGGCACCCGCGGTACTGGATATGAAGTCCATCCTGTCCGACCGGTCCACCCGGGTGGTGGTCTGCTGCGGAGCCGGCGGGGTCGGCAAGACGACCACTGCCGCAGCGATGGCACTGCGCGCCGCCGAATACGGCCGCCATGTCGTGGTCCTGACCATCGACCCGGCCAAGCGTCTGGCGCAGGCGCTGGGCATCAGGGAGCTCGGAAACGAGCCGCAGCGGGTGCCACTGGGCGAGGAGGTCACCGGCGAGTTGCACGCGATGATGCTCGACATGCGGCGCACCTTCGACGAGATGGTCCTGGAGTACTCCGATGACGGCCGCGCCCAATCGATTCTGGACAACACGTTCTATCAGACGGTCGCCACCTCACTGGCCGGCACGCAGGAGTACATGGCCATGGAGAAGCTCGGCCAGCTACTCGCCCAGGACCGGTGGGATCTGGTGGTGGTCGACACCCCGCCATCTCGCAATGCCCTGGACTTCCTCGATGCCCCCAAGCGACTCGGTAGCTTCATGGACAGCCGGCTCTGGAAGCTGCTACTCGGACCGGGTCGCGGCATCGGCAAGCTGGTGACCGGCGTGATGGGACTGGCGATGAAGGCCATGTCGACCATTCTCGGGTCCCAGATGCTTTCCGACGCAGCCACTTTCGTGCAGTCGCTGGATTCGACGTTCGGCGGCTTCCGGGAGAAGGCCGACCGCACTTACGAATTGCTCAAGCGGCGCGGTACCCAGTTCGTGGTGGTCGCGGCGGCCGAACCGGATGCGCTGCGGGAGGCCACCTTCTTCGTCGACCGGCTGTCCCAGGAGAACATGCCACTGGCCGGACTGATCCTCAACCGCACCCATCCGATGCTGTGTCCGCTGACGGTGGAGCGCGCCATCGACGGCGCCACCGAACTTGAGGCCGTTCCGGATCAGCCGGGTGCCGCGCTGACCGCCGGCGTGCTGCGGATCCACGCCGACCGCGGTCAGACCGCGAAACGTGAAGTGCGGTTGTTGTCGCGGTTCACCGGAGCCAACCCGCATGTGCGGGTGGTCGGCGTGCCGTCACTGCCGTTCGATGTGTCCGACCTCGACGCCCTGCAGGCGATCGCCGATCAGATCACCGGCGAGACCTAGCCGACGACTCGTCGTCGGCGGGGTGAACCCGCGTTCGCTCAGCTGACGCTGCGGTGCTTGCGCTGGGCGGCGAAGAACTCCGACCAGGACGAGACCTCGGGGTGCTGCTTGAGCAGGGCACGCCGCTGACGCTCGGTCATCCCGCCCCAGACCCCGAACTCCACCCGGTTGTCCAGTGCGTCGGCCCCGCATTCGGTGATCACCGGGCAGTGCCGGCAGATGACCGCGGCCTTGCGCTGGGCGGCGCCACGCACGAACAGTTGATCGGGGTCGGCCGAACGGCACATGGCCTGGGAGACCCACGCGATGCGAGCCTCACCCGCCACCCCTTGAAGTGGTCCTTGGATCGATACTGAGCTGGTCCTGCGGGCAGCGGGCCGAGTCCCCGACACGGGCGATCCCTTCGTCGAGCCGCCCTTGGGGCGGCGAATCCCTCCGATGTAGACCCGGTGCGATCTACGCCACATTGCGGAGCAAGTGTTACCTGCGTCGCACTGTGTGCTCAAAATAGGTGGTCAGGTTCCGTTTGCGCAACAGTCTCGTCACAGTTTTTTTGCACAAGCGTCCAGTCACGCCATGAACTGCGGTTTTGTGACCACCTCGTCAGAAATTTCCGTTATCGTCACCTTCGGCGGGCGCTGCCGCAAGGCCGGGGCGGTGCCTCAGTACGCTGTACCCCATGTCGGAACGACCCCCGGCCAGTACCACCTTCATCAAGTTGGCCTGGTGCTGTCTGCTGGCCAGCGTGATCGTGGCGGGCCTGCTGTTTCCCGTGGTGGGCGGACTGGGGCTGATGTCCAATCGGGCCTCCGACATCGTGGCCAACGGTTCATCACAACTGCTCGAGGGTGACGTCCCTGCGGTGACCACCATGGTGGACGCGAAGGGCAACACCATCGCGTGGCTGTACGCCCAACGCCGCTTCGAGGTGCCGGGCGACCAGATCGCGGACACCATGAAACTGGCCATCGTCTCCATCGAGGACAAGAGGTTCGCCGCGCACAACGGCGTGGACTGGAAGGGCACCCTGACCGGCCTGGCCGGGTACGCCGCGGGCGACTACAGCACCCGCGGCGGTTCCACCATCGAGCAGCAGTACGTGAAGAACTACCAGCTTCTGGTGGTTGCCCAGACCGACGCCGAGAAGCGGGCGGCGGTGGCACCCACCCCCGCGCGCAAACTGCGCGAGATCCGGATGGCGCTGTCCCTGGACAAGACGCTGACCAAACCGGAGATCCTCACCCGCTATCTGAACCTGGTGTCGTTCGGCAACGGCGCGTTCGGAATCCAGGATGCCGCGCAGACCTACTTCGGGATCAACGCCGCCGATCTGAACTGGCAGCAGTCCGCGTTGCTGGCCGGTCTGGTCCAGTCGACATCGGCGCTCAATCCCTACACCAACCCCGACGGCGCCCTGGTGCGCCGCAACCTGGTGCTGGACACCATGATCGAGCAGCTGCCGGGCAAAGCCGACGAGCTGCGCGCCGCCAAGCAACAGCCGTTGGGCATCCTGCCCCGGCCCAACGAGCTTCCGCGTGGCTGTATCGCGGCCGGCGACCGGGCGTTCTTCTGCGACTACGTGCAGGAGTACCTACTGCGGGCCGGACTGAGCAAGGAGCAGATCGCCCGGGGCGGCTACCTGATCAAGACCACGTTGGATCCCGATGTGCAGGCCGATGTGAAGGAGTCCGTCGACTCCATCGCCCCGCCCGATCTGGAGGGCATCGCCAGCGTGATGAACGTGGTGTTGCCCGGCAAGACCAGTCATCCGGTCATCGCGATGGTCAGCAACCGCACCTACGGGCTGGACACCGATATCGGCGAAACGGTTCAGCCGCAGCCCTTTTCGATGGTCGGCGACGGAGCGGGGTCGATCTTCAAGATCTTCACCGCCGCCGCGGCGCTGGACCTGGGCCTGGGTATCAATGCCATTCTGGACGTACCGGCCCGGTTCAATGCCAAGGGACTGGGCGAGGGCGGCGCCAAGGGCTGTCCCAGCCAGACCTGGTGCGTCGAGAACTACCGTGATCCGCGCAATCTGTCCATGAGCGTCACCGAGGCGCTGTCGAAATCTCCCAACACCGCGTTCGCCAAACTCATCTCCCAGGTCGGCGTCACCCGCAGCGTCGACATGGCCGTCCGGTTGGGCCTGAGGTCCTACGCCGAACCTGGCACCGCGCGCAGCTACGAGAACGACAACAACGAGAGCCTGGCCGATTTCATCAAGCGGCAGAACATCGGGTCGTTCACGCTGGGCCCGTTCCAGGTCAATCCGCTGGAATTGGCCAACGTCGCAGCGACTCTCGCCTCAGGCGGGACCTGGTGTCCACCGAACCCGATCGACGCGATCTACGACCGGCGCGGCAATGAGATCGCGGTTAACGCCGAATCCTGCGAGCAGGTGGTCCCGGAGGGTCTGGCCAACACGTTGTCCAATGCTCTGGGCCGAGACACCATCAGCGGCACCGGCGCCCCGGCGGCAAACTCGGTCGGTTGGACCCTGCCGATGTCGGGCAAGACCGGCACGACCGAGGCGCACCGGTCCTCGGGGTTCCTCGGATACACCAACCGCTATGCCGCGGTGAACTACATCTACGACGACTCCCCGAACCCGGGCGACCTGTGCTCCTTTCCGTTGCGGCCGTGCTACGACGGCGACCTGTTCGGCGGCAACGAGCCCGCCCAGACCTGGTTCACCGCGATGAACCCCATCGCGGAGGATTTCGGCGAGGTGAGCATGCCGCCGACGGATCGTCGTTACGTCGACGGCGCACCCGGTTCACGGGTCCCCAACGTCAGCGGTATGGGTCAGTCCAGCGCGCGAGAAGAATTGCGGGCCTCCGGATTCCAGGTCGCCGACAACGTCAGCACCGTCAACAGCGCCGCCTCGGCGGGAACGGTGATCGGGACCTCCCCCAGCGGGCAGACCGTGCCCGGGATCATCGTGACCCTGCTGGTGAGCAACGGGGTCCCGCCCGCTCCGCCTCCGCCGCCGCCGGACGCCCCGCCGGGCCCACCACCGCCGCCCGGGGTCCCCGGCCTGCCCCAGGTCGGCTCGACGGTCGTGGAGATCCCCGGACTGCCGCCCATCACCGTTCCAGTGCTGGTGCCACCGCCACCCCCACCACCCCCGCCCCCGCCGGAGGCGGCGCCCCCACCGCCACCGCCACCGCCACCGCCTCCGTGACCCTCCTTCGGTCTGGCGACTGGCAGTAGTCTGCGTGCTATGGCCGCTTTCGCCTTGAGAACCTCCGCCGCCGCGGCGGTAGGCACCGCCGCCCTCGCGGTCGGCTACGCCACCGCCATCGAACGCAACGCGTTCGTCGTGCGCGAGGTGACCATGCCGGTCCTGACGCCCGGGTCCACCCCGCTTCGGGTGCTGCACCTCAGCGATATTCACATGCGCCCGGCACAACGCCACAAACAGGACTGGCTACGCGAGCTGGCCCGCTGGGAACCGGACCTGGTCGTCAACACCGGCGACAACCTGTCACATCCGAAAGCGGTGCCCGCGGTGGTGCAGGCGCTCGGAGATCTGCTGTCGGTTCCCGGGTTGTTCGTGTTCGGCAGCAATGACTACTTCGCCCCGAAGCTGAAGAATCCGGCCAAGTACCTCACCGACGCCGACCACCGGTCGCACGGCCGGCCGCTGCCGTGGCAGGACCTGCGTGCGGCGTTCAACGAACGCGGTTGGCTTGATCTGACCCACAGCCGGCGCGACCTGGAGGTCGCGGGCCTGACAGTGGCCGCAGCCGGCGTCGATGACCCGCACCTGGGCCGCGACCGGTACGACACCGTCGCGGGGCCACCCAGCCCCGTCGCGAACCTGAGCCTGGGCGTCACCCACGCCCCCTACACCCGGGTGCTGGACCGGTTCGCCGCCGACGGCTATCAGCTGGTGTTGGCCGGCCACACCCACGGTGGGCAACTGTGCCTGCCGTTCTACGGCGCGCTGGTGACCAACTGCGATATCGACCGGTCACGGGTCAAGGGCGCCTCGAACTGGGGAGCGCAGACCGCCCTGCATGTCTCCGCGGGCATCGGCACCTCTCCGTTCGCCCCGTTCCGATTCTTCTGCCGGCCGGAAGCGACCCTGCTCACCCTGGTGGCCGCACCCACCGGCGGTCGTGACCACACCGTCAACATGCTGCGTTCCAGCCCGACGGCCTCGGTCCACTAGCGCTGCTGTGACAGCCGCCACCCGTAACGCGCCCCGTGGGTGGGTCGACGAAGCCATCCGGCTGCTCCAGGCCGATGCCCGTCGCAGCGCCGACACCCATCTGCTGCGCTATCCGCTGCCGTCGGCCTGGTCGGCGACGGTCGACGTGGCGCTGTATCTCAAAGACGAGTCCACCCACATCACCGGTAGCCTCAAGCACCGGCTGGCCCGCTCGTTGTTCCTGTACGGGTTGTGCAACGGGTGGATCACCGAAGGAACCCCCGTGGTCGAGGCGTCCTCGGGTTCGACGGCGGTCTCCGAAGCGTATTTCGCCGATCTGCTGGGCCTTCCGTTCATCGCGGTGATGCCGGCATCGACCAGCCGAGCCAAAGTCTCCCTGATCGAAAAATACGGTGGACGTTGTCATTTCGTGGCGAGCGCGACTGGCGTCAACGCCGAGGCGCACCTGGTGGCCGAGCAGACCGGTGGACATTTCCTGGACCAGTTCACCAACGCCGAACGGGCGACCGACTGGCGCGGGAACAACAACATCGCCGAGTCGATCTTCGGCCAGATGCAGGCCGAGAAGCATCCGGTTCCATCCTGGATCGTGGTCGGCGCCGGTACCGGCGGCACCAGCGCAACCCTTGGCCGCTTCATCCGCTACCGCGGCTACCCGACCCGCCTCTGCGTGGTCGACCCGGAGAACTCCGCCTTCTTCCCCGCCTACGCCGAGGGCCGCTGCGCAGTGAATACCGGTGCCTCGTCGCGTATCGAGGGCATCGGCCGACCGTGGGTTGAGCCGTCGTTTCTGGCCACCGTGATCGACCGGATGGACCGCGTTCCCGACGCCGCGTCGGTCGCGGCGGCCCATCACGTATCCCGGGTGCTCGGCCGCAGGGTGGGACCGTCCACCGGAACCAACGTCTGGGGGGCGTTCGGCCTGCTGGCCGAGATGGTGGCGGCCGGTGTCAGTGGATCGGTGGTCACACTGATCTGCGACAGCGGCGACCGCTACTCCGACACCTATTTCGACGACACCTGGCTGGCGGCCAACGATCTGAGTCCGGGTGCCTACACCGATGCCCTGATCGGCTTCGAGAACTCCTGTTCCTGGCCGACGCCGACCGCGTCGATCGCCCCCTGAGGTCGTTTGGCTTCGGGGCGCGACGGTGCGATAGGCTGTCGATGCTTCACGCGGGGTGTGGCGCAGCTTGGTAGCGTGCTTCGTTCGGGACGAAGAGGTCGTGGGTTCGAATCCCGCCACCCCGACTGCGAAAAGTCAATTCATCGGGGTGAGGCTCACCTCGGAGAGCCACACCGCAACATCGTCGGCGTCGATGTCGAGGACGTTGGAGGAACCCGGTCCGGTCAGGGTCGTCGCCACTATGGCGGCGTTGGGGTTGGCCGGTCCACAGGGAACGCTCCTGCAACGCATCCAGGAGCCCTCAGCGGCGTCCGGGAGTAACTCGACGCGGTACCTGCCCGGCGGAATTCGACCGTCGACCCCCGTGATCCCGGACATTCCGCCCGCCACGGAGAAGACTCCGTCACCCCGTATCTGCCCGCGGTAGAACTGCGGCGCGCTGTCCGGCGGGGTCGGCGTCGACGGCACTGTCACGGTGCTGTAGAGGGTCGGTGGCGGAGCCTGGGTGAAGTCACCGCCGTATTCACCGGCACAGCCGCTCAGCACGGAGATTCCGACAACCGCCGCGCCGACGTTGCCAACCCATCGCATCGGAGCCATCGGAACCCACTTAGCCGTCGCGGTGGGTTCGCGATCGGACCCCATCGGCGAACAGGACATTGCGCACTTCAATCGAACTCACTTGAATAATTCTTCCGGTGGTCGTAAAACTTGCCATAAGCCATCGGAGCGAATCCGGGACTAGATCCGGGGCTAGCTTGGGATACAGCACCACGGGGGAGCGCCACCACCAATGATCGACCCGCGTGATCGCCACCCCAGACGGCCGGACGAACCGAACAGTGCCGCCGCACCCGAGCCAGCCATCGAGCAGCACTACCGCCTGCTGACCGAAGCGCTCGGCGAGGTGGTCTGTCACATCCGGGACGGGGTCTTCGTACTGATCTCCGGCCCGGTCGAGGATGTGCTCGGAGCGCCGGCCGCCCATTGGATCGGCCGGGAAGTAACCGAGATCATCCCCGCCGATGACCTTCCCGCCTACGCCGCCAGGGCGCAACGGCTGCTCAGCGGGGGTGTGGTCAAGGAGCGCGTACGCGTCGCCGGGGTCGATGGAGTCGCGAAGTGGATCCATGTGCACTCCAAACCGTTTCACGATGCGCAGGGCAGCCCCGATGGGTACGCGGCCACCTTCCGTGTCGTCGGGGACGGTGAGGCTGTCGCCCTCGAGGCCGCCCAGGAGGCCCGCAGGAAGCAGGCCCAGGCGGAGACGCGCTATCGCCGGGTGATCGACAATGCCGCGATCGGAATGTGCCTGATCTCCCCGGAGGGCCGATTTGAAGAAGTCAACGGCGCGCTCTGTCAGCTTTTCGGCTACGACGCCGAGACGTTGATGCAGAAGACCTGGCAGGAACTGACCGCGCCGGAGTACCTGGAGGCCGATCTCAAGAACGTCGACGACATCGTCCGAGGTGTGCGGGAGTCGTTCAGGATGATCAAGCAGTACATCCATGCCGACGGCCATCTGATCTGGGGGGATCTCTCGGTGAGTTGTGTACGCGACGAGAAGGGCCGGGTGGAGCACTTCATCTCGCAGATCACCGACATCACCGCCACCGTCGATGCTAATGAGCGGAATCATCAACTCGCCCAGAGTCTTCAGCGGAAGGCAGACCAGTCTGCCGCGGAGCTTCGCAGTGCCGCCGCGTACATGTCGTCGATCATGCCGCGTGACCTCGACGGCCGGGTCCGGGTGTCGTCGCGCTATTTGCCGTCGCGGGAACTCGGTGGCGACTGTTTCCACTACTCCTGGATCGACGATGACCACTTTTTGGTCTACCTGATCGATGTATCCGGGCACGGCATCGAGCCCGCACTGCTATCGGTGTCCCTGCACAACATGTTGCGCTCAGGATCACTGGCCGCGGTGAACCTGCTGGCACCGGAAGCGGTGCTGGAGGAACTGAACCGGCTGTTCCAGATGGACCAGCAGAACTTTCACTACTTCACGATGTGGCTTCGCATCTATGAGGCCTCGACCCGCACGCTGACCTATTCCAGCGCCGGCGCGCCCCCGGCACTCGCCTTCATCCCCACCCCGGGCGGAAACCCGACAGTGACTGCACTGTCGACGAACTCGGCGCCCGTCGGGATGTTCGAGGACACCGAGTTCGCCTCACGCTCCTACCCCGTTCCGTCCGGATGCCGAATCCTGCTCTGCAGCGACGGTGCCAGCGAAATCCCGCTCGCCCACAATCGGCAACTCACCCTGGCCGAGTTCACCCAACTGAACGCCCGACTGGCCGGATCGCCGGAATGGTCACTGGACGATCTGATCGAGGAGTTGCGGGCGCTGAGCCCGCAGGGACGTTTCGATGACGACTGCTCGCTGATTCAGATGACGTTCGACTGATCCTGCCCCAGTTCGACTTTCGCCGGCCGGCCCCGGGCAATCACGATCACGGCACCGACGAAGACGAGCAGCGACGCGATCGCCGTGGCGATGATGCCCGGATAGCGGCCGTCGAGTCCGGTCGCTGAGGTCTGCCGCAGCAGGATTCCGGCGAACGCCCAGATCAGGACGAGACCGTAGGCGATATCCCGGTTGCGGAGCATGGTGAGGGTGCCGATCGCCATCGCGACGAGCACCATGATCACCGCCCAGGTGGACTCCGCCAGACCGAAACCGTCCCACTTGCGGCTGACCAGCAGCACGGTCATGTTGGCGACCACCGCCACGGTGGTCCAGCCGAAGTAGACGCTGAACGGCACACCGACCAACCAGTACTGGCGCCCAGCAGGTTTCACCCCGCGGACCGTGGTGACGATCAGCGCCAGACAGACCAGAATCACCACGATCAGCACCGCTGACAGCGGGATCAGACCGTAGTGCCATGCGAACACCCATGCGGTGTTGGCCACCGATGAGACCGAGAACAACACCCCGACCCGATTGAGCAGCGCCGCCTGCGCCGCCGACTCCGGCCCGTCCCGGAGCAGGCCCCACTGGTAAAGGACGTGTGCACCGAGCAAGAGGTAGATCACTCCCCAGATGGAGAACGTCACACCGGCCGGGGTGAACAGATTCGGATAGGCGCTGGAGACGTCACCGGTGCGCTTGCCGTTCAGCGGAAGCGAATTGGCGAGATAGTTCACCGCGATCATCACCAGGTAGGTCACCGTCACCAGCACCTTGACCGAGGTCCGGCTTGTTGCGGTCATCTCTTCCTTCCCCCCATCTGCTACAGGGCCGCGGCGGCGTGCCGACCGGCGGCGCGGCCGGAGAACAGACAGCCGCCCAGGAAGGTGCCCTCCAGTGCGTTGTAGCCGTGCACCCCGCCGCCGCCGAAGCCGGCAACCTCCCCGGCCGCGTACAGGCCGTCGATCGGGGTGCAGTCGGCACCGAGTGCCCGGGAGAACAGGTCGGTTTGGATGCCGCCGAGGGTCTTGCGGGTCAGGATGTGCAGTTTGACCCCGATCAGCGGACCGGCGTCCGGGTCGAGGATGCGGTGCGGGGCGGCGGTTCGGGCGATCCGGTCACCCAGATAGCGTCGGGAATTCCGGATGCCCTGCACCTGAGCATCCTTGGAGTACGGGTTGGCGATCTGACGGTCCCGCGCCTCGATCTGATCGCGGATCCCCTGCGGGTCCAGCAGCGGCTCGTCGGTGAGCTTGTTCATCATGGCGACGAGTTCGTCGAGGGTGTCGGCCACCACGAAGTCAGCGCCACGGGATTTGAAGGCCTCCACCGGGGCGGGTGCGCCCTTGCTCATCAGGCGCTCCCGCAGCATCCCGACCCGATCGGAGTTGGTGATGTCGGGGTTCTGTTCGGAACCGGAGAGGGCGAACTCCTTCTCGATGATCTTCTGGGTCAGGATGAACCAGCTGTGGTCGTAGCCGGCGATCTCAGGATTGGTGCGCAGGTAGCGCAACGTACCCAAGGTGTCGTAGCCCGGCAGATAGGGCGCCGGCAGCCGCCGGCCCAGGGCGTCGAACCACATCGATGACGGCCCGGGCAGGATGCGGATGGCATGCTGCGGCCAGATCGGGTCCCAGTTCTGCACACCCTCGGTGTAGTGCCACATCCGGTCGCGGTTGACCAATCGGACCCCGCTGCCGGCGGCGATATCGAGCATCCGGCCGTCAACGTAGGCGGGTACCCCGGTGATCATCGACCGCGGCGGCGTGCCCATCCGTGCCGGCCAGGAGCGTCGGACGATATCGTGATTGCCGCCGATACCGCCGGTTGTGATGATGACGGCCTGGGCGCGTAATTCGAAGTCGCCCACTGTGTCCCGGCTCGACGGCGCGCCCCGCGGAGCATCATCGGGGGCCAGCACCATCCCCCGCACGCCGGTGACCGCGCCATCGGTCATGAGAAGTTCGTCAACGCGGTGGCGGTGATGGAGTCTCACCAGCCCGCGGCCGACCGCGGCGAGTGCGGAGTCCACGAACGGTTTGACCACGCCGGTACCGGTTCCCCAGGCGACGTGGAACCGGGGCACCGAGTTGCCGTGCCCGTCGGCCCGCAGGTCGCCGCGCTCAGCCCAGCCCACCGTCGGCAGGAATGTGATGCCGTGACCGTGCAGCCACGACCGCTTCTCTCCGGCTGCGAACTCGACGTAGGCCCGGGCCCACTGGACCGCGAACGCATCCTCGTCATCGAGACGGTCGAATCCCGCGCTGCCCCGCCAGTCGCTCCAAGCCAGGTCGACGGAGTCCTTGACGCCCATCCGGCGCTGCTCGGGACTGTCCACCAGGAACAGACCGCCGAATGACCAGAACGCCTGGCCGCCGAGATTGGCCGCGTTCTCCTGATCGACCAGCGCGACCTTCTTGCCGCGGCTGGTCAGTTCATGGGTGGCGACCAGACCGGCCAGTCCGGCACCGACGACGATCACGTCAACGTCCATCACACGCCCCTCGCTCCCGAAAGTCCCGTCGCTACCGTACCGCTGAGGTCCACTGCCGCGGTGGCTGCCGATGCCCCCGGGTTTAGCCGCCGGCCGATTCGGGAAGAGGACCGGCGTGACCCTCGCCTCCACCGCCCTTGAGCCTGCGCTTCCCACGGCCCGAGGACCGCTGTCGCTGGCCGTGGTCAACCTCCTGACCGAACGCGTGCCGAGATCGCGGCTGGACCGGATCGAGGCGTCGGTCGCGGACTGCGATCCGTTCGGTATCGACGTCCAACTGACCCTCTGCGTCTGCTACGAACTGCACTACCGCGGGTTTGCCGGGGTCGATCCGGATTGGGAGTGGAACCCCGGTCTGCTGCACCTGCGGGCGCGACTCGAGGACGCGTTCCTCGCCGCCGTTCACCGGGCGGTGGGCGACCGGGGTGGCCCGGAAACCATCGACGGGGAAATGGACCGATTGCTGGGCGACCCGGTTGCCGGCTCCAGCCCGTCCGGACACCTGCGCACCCCCGGCACCTGGCAGCAGGTGCGGGAGTATTTCGTGCACCGCTCGCTTTACCACCTCAAGGAGGGCGACCCGCATGCCTGGGCCCTGCCGCGGCTGAACGGCCAGGCCAAGGCTTCGTTCGCCGCGGTGGAGTTCGACGAGTTCGGCGCCGGGCGCGGCGACAAGGTGCGCCAGCAGCTTTTCGCCGAGTTGATGGTCGCCGCCGACCTCGACCCGGGCTACCTGGCCTATCTCGACCTGGTGCCCGCCGAGGCGCTGACAGTGGTGAATCTGATGTCACTGTTCGGCCTGCACCGTCGGCATCGGGGCGCCGCGATGGGGCATTTCGCGGCGACCGCGATCACCGCATCCCCGGGATCCCGCCGGATGCTGGCGGCCCTGGACCGGCTGAACGCCCCGGACCCGTGCCGGGATTTCTACCGGGGGCATGCGGCCGCCGCAGCGATGCACGAGGAGGCGATCCGCACCGACGTGGTCGGCGATCTCGTCGGGCGCGAGCCCGATCTGGCAGTCGATGTGGTCTTCGGGATGCGGGCCTTCGCCGTGATGGAGGACCGGCTGGCCACTCACCTGATGCGGTCCTGGGGTGCCGGCGACAGTTCGCTTCGGCACCCGCTGAACTGACCCCGGCTACAACCGGTCGCGTGCCGCCGCGGACAGCCGCGACCCGTCGGCCTTGCCGCCGGCGATCGCCGTGGCGACCTTCATCACCAAGCCCATCTGTTTGGCCGAGGGCCGCTCCCCGATCTGCTCGGCGACCTCGGCGATCGCGGTGTCCACCACGTCGGCGACCTCGGCGTCGGTGAGCGGGGTGGGCAGATACTCCTCGATGATCCGGCCCTCGGCGTGCTCCTCGGCCGCCAGTTCACCGCGCCCGTTCTGGGTGTAGATCTCTGCGGACTCGGTGCGTTTCTTCGCCTCACGGGCCAGAACTTTCAGTACATCCTCGTCGGTGAGGTCCCGGGCCTGTTTGCCGGAAACCTCCTCGGTCTGGATCGCGGCCAACAACATGCGCAGCGTCGCGGTCCGCAGCTTGTCCTGGTTTTTCATCGCCTGGGTGAGATCAGACCTCAGCCGATCTTTCATGTCCGCCATGTCGACAACGCTACGCGTGGCGGAGGGTCCGGAGACGACGGGTTTGAGAAATGCCTCACCGATCGACAGGATGAGTTGGTGAGCAACGAATCCGGTGGCGCAAACCGGTGACCGCGCCGCCCCCCGGTCCGTTCGGACCGCCGCCCGGTTGGCCTGGTCAATCGCAATTCGGCGGGTACGGGTACCCCCCGCCCTATCCGGTCTCACCCCCGATCCCCGGCTACCCGGGTTACCCGGGAAACCCCGGCCATCC
>Ga0209986_10000203_pt1 | contig 54671 bp, 53 predicted proteins | sample BlataG_FD_183168 | JGI IMG/M metagenome (GOLD analysis project Ga0209986, IMG submission 183168) | Deep subsurface microbial communities from Black Sea to uncover new lineages of life (NeLLi) - Black_00105 metaG (SPAdes) (version 2) | ecosystem: Environmental > Aquatic > Marine > Oceanic >... | reverse complement strand
GATGACGAATATGCTCACGAGATCGAACGCCACGAATATTATTGCAAACATATAATATTGGAAATGAAACTGTATCTGCGCCTCTCCGATCGGCACTTCACCGCACTCATATGTCTCGGTCTGCTTCCTCCTCACCTGAAGCGGTCTGAAGTATCTAGATAGCCAGAAAACGACTGCCGGAAGGGCCAATGAAATGACTGCGAAAAGCGCAATTGGCAGATATACATTCGAGAGCATCTGGGGACGAATACTCTAGTCCTATTTAGGTATTTTCGGCGGGGAAATCTCGATTCTCAGCATTTAATCCAGTCATTCTTTTCGTTCTGCGAAAATCCTCTCCTATTGCATATCAATAGTCGCCGTTGAAACTGATGAACATTATTGCCCAGCTATCTTTAATATGATAGCGCGGTGTTGAAGGTTTCGAATGCCCAGCTATGATTTAGTCCTTGTTCACGCACCCAGTGTCTACGATTTCCGGGACAAGGGACTGATGTTCGGGCCAGTTGCGGATCTGATACCCTCAACTCCCGTATTCGAGATGTATCCAATCGGCTTCACCACCATCGCCTCGCATCTTTTCTCGAACGGCTATCGCTCGAGAATTTTGAATCTGGCAGCTCATATGATTGCGGATCGCTCATTCGACGCGGAACGGATGATACGAAAGATACGCTCATCAGTATTCGGGATCGATCTGCACTGGTTACCTCACGCTCACGGCAGCCTTGAGGTCGCAAAGCTGATCAAGCAATATCATCCCGATTCGAAGGTCGTTCTTGGCGGATTTAGCGCGACCTACTTTTGGGAGGAGATCATGAGGGATCATCCATATGTGGACGCGGTCTTTCTTGGCGATTCAACAGAGCTACCCATGCTGGAGTTCATGCGCTCCATTGAGGCTCAAACTCCTCCGGAGAAAGTGCCGAACATTGTCTATCGATCGGGAGGGAAGATCAGGAACAATGGAATTACCCACATTATCGAGAACCTCGATGATGTGGAATTCGATTACGGATTGATGGTGAGAAGCGCGATCAGGAGCCTTGACCTCACCGGCTATCTTCCATATCTCGATTGGAAGCGCAACCCGATGCTGTTGATCAGTACGGTCAGAGGTTGCTCCTATGGCTGCATCACCTGCATGGGTGCGTGCAGCTCTTTTAAAAGAAATTTCGGTAGGGAGACACCCGCCTTCAGAAGTCCGGAGAAGGTGCTTGAGGATATCAGGCAGATAGATAGCTATTTCAGAGGGGCGATATTCCTGCTGGGCGATATCCAGCAGCCGGGAAATGGATATGCTAGCAGACTTCTTTCTCTGCTGCAGAAGGAGCGACCCAGAAACGAGATCGTCTTCGAGTTCTTCAATCCGCCCAAAAGGGATTTGGTGGCGAAGATCGCCCATTCAGTCGATCGCTTCGATGCGCAGATATCCCCCGATAGTCACGATCCCAGAGTGAGGGCAGCGCAGGGTAGAAACTATACCAACGAGGCGTTGGAGAGCGCTGTTCATGAGCTTCTCAGTTCAGGTGCGAGGCGAGTCGATCTCTTTTTCATGATCGGCCTCGAAGGTCAGAACCCGGAATCGGCGGCGATGACCGTCAAATACTCGGACAGACTCCTCCAGCATGAGAGGGCAGGCGAGAGACTTCTGCCGTTCATTTCGCCCCTTGCGCCGTTCGTCGATCCGGGGAGTGATGTTTTTAATTCGCCTGACAGGCATGGCTATAGATTATTCGCGAGAACGCTTGCCGAACACAGGGGTCTTCTCTTGAGGCCAAGCTGGAAGCATGTATTGAACTATGAGACGAGATGGATGAACCGAGATCAGATCGTAGATGCCGCCTATGAGTCCGCCCTGGGTTTGAACGAAGCCAAAGCTAAGGCTGGAGCACTCGCACGGGAATCGGCAGAGAAGGTCGAGAGGAGAATCAACATAGCGCGAACTGCAGTTGTGCATATGGATGCTGCGTTAAAGTCCGTTGATCCAGAAGCGTCTCTGGCGTCTCTTGGAGAAGCGTTCGAATCCCTGACCGAATCGACCGTATGCGATAAAAGAGAGATGGACTGGAGCAGTAGGAGCTTCTACTGGAACATACCAAGGGCGCTATTTGCAGCGCTTCTGGGCAGGTAACAATAGAAAGGATTTATCTTCCTCTTATCCAAATTAACCCCCTCACGCAATATATGAACAGAGGAGGAATATTATGATCTTGGGCGTATATGGCTATCATAAAAGCGGTAAGACACTCTTTCTCGAAAATATGATGGATGAACTCAAGAGAAGGGATATTTCCGCAGCTGCTATTAAGCATCTGGGCATTCATTATAAGGAGGATTATTCGACAGACACCGGCAGGCTTGCAAAGGCGGGATATAATCCCGTCGTTGGAGTGACAAACAGCGCAATGATGATGCGCCTTGCGCGATCTGGTGAGCTGCAGAGTACGGTTTCTCTCATCAATCTGATCTCAGATGTCGATGTCATATTTGCCGAAGGATTCAAGAAGGCGCCCATTGAAAAGATCGCCGTGGGTAAAATAAAGGAGCTACCCGGTACAGTGATGCACCTCCCATATGTCCTTTCGGAGCAGTTCAATGAAGTCGCCAATTACATCGTAGAACGCGCCAAGCAGGAAAAGAGAGAAAGTGTTATTTCCTCTCGACAGAGATCCAGTGGTCAGGCAATGGGAGAAATGATATGGGGTGTGGATGTGTCTAAGATAAACCTGAAAATAATGGTGAACGGCAAGAAGTTACCGACAAACCAGTTTGTAAAGACAATGTTCTGGCAGACTCTATCGGGAATGATGCGCTCCCTGAAGGGCGTTGACCCTGAGATAACTAGAATCGAGATCACCGCATACAAAGAGTGAAAGAAATTGATGGCCGCATTCTCCCTTCTTCAGGGGGGAGTTAGGCCATCAGACTCCATATATGGTATGTAGACCATAATTGTAGGGTGTGGAGACGAAAAGGACACGGCATAGTCGGTATCATATCTTCTATCATATAGTGTAGATACCAAAGTATCGCAGAAAGGCACTTGGAGGCGTGGTTAAGGAACGGGTGGAAGCCATCTTGAGGGAGATAGCGGAAACGAAAGGATTAGAGATCTGTGGTCTGGAGGTCATGCCAGACCATATACATCTATTCGTTTCAAGTCCTCCACAGAACTCTCCATCTTTACTGGTTAACTGGTTCAAGGGAATCAGTTCACGTTTGTATAACCATCGATATAAGGATATGCGTATTCGGTGGACGAATGCCTACTATGTTGGAACCGCTGGAACAGTGAGCAAAGAGACAATCCATAAATATATTGAGGAGCAAACCAGATGTCGAGATATGAGTGTCGGGTCGGAAGAATAGAAGCCAATATAACAACTCATAGGATGCTTAGCCGCATGGGCTGGGTGGCCACGAAGCTCTACAACACTGCTCTATGGAGCGCCCGCAAGACCTGGGATGAGACAGGTAAGATACCAAGCGGTTTCGATTTACAGAAGGTAGTGTTGGCGAGTAATTATCATTCTTTTCTACCAGCTCATACATACCAGCATACAGCGCACCAAGTAGGTAGCGGTTTCAGGTCATGGTATAAGCTGCGGAAAAAGGATAAGACAGCAAGGCCACCTGGGTTCAGGCCGAAACAGGAATTATCCTCTTTCCTCTTCACAGAGGACGCATTCAATTCCACTGATAATACAATGACATTAGCACTCGGTCAATCCCTCAAAGAAGAGTTATCATACCCACACAAACGGTTAACGATCAGATATAAATGGAATACACCATTTCCAGAAGATGGCATGATCAAACAGGTTGAGATAGTTCCCAGAAAGGGTTTTTTTGAGATCCATGCAAAGGTCCTATTACCCGAGCCAGAGTGGAAGACAGAGGGGCAGGTCGTTGCTGTTGATCTCGGTATGAGGAATCCCATCGTGAGCGTTGGAGAGGACGAGCAGGTATCCGTCTACAAGGGCGGAGCGGTATTGGCCACGAAACGATATTGGAACAAAGAGAAGGCGCGTGTCCAGCGAGCGGTCATGGAGCGTTCCAACAACAAGAGAAAGTGGAGCAAGCCTCTTGACCGCATGGCCAAGAAATCAAAACGGCAGGTCAAGCAGATGGTTCATGCCATGACCAGCACATTCGTGGATTGTGTCAAACGAGATGTAAAGGAGGTGGTTATAGGAGACCTATGCGGTATCAAAAAGAACAAAGATGGCTCAGGTAAGAAATGGAATAAGAACTCAAGCCAGAACTGGCAACAGTTCCCGACACGAATGCTCGTCGCTCAGTTGGACTACAAGCTAGCCCGACACGGCATACGGTTGATAGAGCAAGACGAGAGGGGAACATCCCGAGGACGATGTAGCATCTGTGGCTGCACAGAACGGGCCAAGATACATCGGAAACACCGAGGGATGTTCCTGTGCGAGAACTGCGGCACCACACAAAACGCAGACATAAACGGTGCTCGGAATCAGCTTGCCAGGTATCTCCACCGAGAAACCAAGGTTTCCACGGGGAGTAGTGGCTGTCTGGCACAGCCAATGGTGTACCGATGGGACAACCACTACTGGTCTACAGGAGTGGTTGGATGAGCGACGGTACGGGCCAGAGAACCTCCGCTCTTTTAAGGTGGAGAGTATGTCAGTCTCTCGTGTCCAACGAGTCCATTGCATTGGTGGTATTAGCCGGAGGCCGGAGCGCTCGATTCGGCGTGACGAAGGGGCTTTACGATTTCGAGGGAGAGCCGCTTGTCATGAGAGTGATTAATGCCTTGGGACGCATGGCGGACAGGATAATTATCGGCGTCGCGCCCAGAGAGCGATCGGAATTTGAGAAAGTGGTTTGTGGTTCAGCCGAAATTGTGGAGGATCGGGAAAGCTATATGGGCCCTCTCCTGGGACTGAGAGATGCGCTGGAGGAGGTATCGGAAGAGCTGGTTATGCTCGCCCCCTGCGATATGCCATTCATCTCTTCCCGTCTTTACCTACTACTATTCGACCGATTGCGGGATCACGATGCCGCATTACCAGTATTGAACGGATACCCGGAGCCAATGACTGCCATCTATCGTCTCCGAAAGCTCTCAGAGGCGCTAAGCAAAGAGGTGAGTCGAGGAGGCAAGAAGCTCTCGGGAATTCTCGGACATCTTGATTACGTGGCAATTCCTGAGGATGATTGGCAGGGGGCAGGTGTGGATATTAACTGTCTGCTCAATCTCAACAGCCCGCCTTGAGGCTTTTTATTTGAACGATCGAACCGTCTTTCTGATCCATCTGAGCGCTGCAATCGCTCTTTGGATGTCAGATTTCGTCACGAAGCTGTCCTAATCTATTTATCAAACTAGCAGAATCACTGCCCCGACTTAGTGATAAATGAGCGCAGAAGGAGAGATAACATTGTCTGCCAACTCGCGATTTGATTATTCTCAAAATGTAGTAGTTTCGAGTCCAAACGAGCTTCAGGGTTTGCTCTCAGGTTGTCGTAGTAGACGGCAACCCGCAGTAACGCTTGATTCCGATCTTCTGCAGACTCATGATTGGCGAACAGTCACTGCTGCAATCAAGATTGATCTGTCTGCCATGGCCTCCGTCTCCGTGGATGATAATCGAAGGCTGGCGCTGGTCGACTCAGGCGCGCGATATTCGTCTCTTTGGTTTGAAGCTCAAAGGCATGGCCTGACACCGGAATTCGAGCCTGTGCTCGGTATCGATTTCACAATGAGCGACTGGGCACATGAATCGCTGAGGATGCTTTCTACCACTACCTCGGGATTGGACGGAGTCCTCAGGAATGTGAAGGTTATAGCGCCTACCAAGGGTTTTCAGACGGGTTTTGACACCACACCAGCCAACGGTGGCGGATATGATCTAACAAAGCTCTATATGTCTTCAGGAGCGACTCTTGGAGTGCCCTATGAATTCGCGGTTCCGCTTCGTCCTCTCCCGGAAAAGATGGCCGAGAAAACATATGCTTTCGCGAAGCTGGATGATGCTATTGGTGCGGGTATCCGGATGCATAAATCCGGCTATGCGAAGTTAATCCGGCTGCGAAGCGCCGGCTTTGATGAGCTGCTGTTTGAGGGTAAGATAAAGCGAGGCTCATCAGAGAATCGTCTTATTGTCAGACTTGAGGGTTCGCAATCCTTTCTCGAGACGGCCGAGAAGACTTTAGATGAAATTGCAAATGGACCCGAGAGCAAGACAAAGGAAGCGCTTTCCGAGATTACCACTCCAATGCTAATTGATACAGCCTCCATCAATCAAACGGCCTCACCGATCGGTATCTTCTCCTGTGACGCCCTGGCAATCGGCTCGATTATTACCGATCTCTCGAAGCTTGTAGGTAAGGCAAAAGAGACTCTTTACTATTGTATTGCTGATCTTAATCCAAATAGTTGCGTAATTGTCCCCATGATCTCAGAGTCAGGGGCGAGTGAGCTACTCCCGGCGATTGGTTCTCTTCTTGCCGATATGCGCATTCCTCTCAGAGGAAATCGAAATTGGAACTCTATTCTCGGTGATTCTCGTGCAGTGCCGCGAATCGAAATCGTGAGAAATATCAAGCGATTTCTCGATCCAGAGACAATTCTCAACCCCCATGTGATCGGAGCGTGGTGAATTGAGCAACCGTGTTTTCCAGATGTATTTTCTCGTGAAAGCTTTCCATAAGATTTTCAAAACCTCTTTAGACCGCTCTGTTAGCGACGGAGGGAGCTGTATTGGTTGACTCTGCGATCGCAAGGAATAGCCTCAGAGAGGTGGTTGGACCTGAGCGGTTCAGCGAGGAGTACATAGAGAGATTAGTGACCTCTCACGATCTTGCTCCTCTTCCCAAGCTCGGTGTTCTGGCCTTCAAGTTAATGCCAGATGTTGTCGTGCATCCAAAGGAGCCGGAGGAGGTTGCTGAGATCGTTCGCGTTGCGAATAGCTGGGATTTACCAATCACGCCACGAGGCGGTGCAAGCTGGGGTTTTGGCGGCGCGGTACCCAATAAGGGCGGCGTTCTTATTGATATGACATCAATGAACCGGATTTTACACCTGGATGAGGAGAAGGGGATCGTCAGGGTTCAGCCCGGCGTCGTGTGGAACATGCTCGATGAGTGGATACAAAGGAAAGGATACTTCCTTCCGTACTACCCCTCCTCCGCTCCCGGAGCGACCATCGGTGGTTGGATAAGTACCGGTGGAGTTGGCATCGGGAACTACAAGTATGGAGCTGCGAGAGATAATGTCCGCTCTCTTCAGATCGTGCTTCCATCGGGCGGGATACTCGATACAGCCCATCTCGCCGATAGCAGACACCCTTCTCAGTTCGATCTCACCAGCCTGTTCATAGGCGCTGAGGGTTCGCTTGGCATCGTGACCTCCGTGGATCTCCAGGTATATCCCAAGCCGGAAGAATTCCGCGTGGTCTCATACTCATTTCCGGATATGGACTCAGCCTATGGTGCATTGACAAGGATTACCGAAACGAAGGAGAAGCCCTATCACGTCGGGTTTGTGGATGATAACTATTTCCGATTTCTCAGAGCGATGGGACGAGAAGCTCCCGAGGTCGGCGGCATGGTTAATCTGGCTTTCGAGGGACCAAAGGCGAGAGTTGAGGAGGAGCTAAAGGTTTTTGATGGCGTGATATCCTCGGCCAACGGAAAGCGGGAGAGCGAAGAGACGGCCCTTCACGAGTGGGCGGAACGCTCATACGAGCTTCGAAGCAAAAAGCTGGGCACGGGAGCCGTCATTGGCGAGGCGCTTATTCCGATAGATAGAGCTGCCGTTGTGGCACGCGAGACCATTGAGCTCGTGAGTCGAATGAAGATGAACCTCGCCGTGAACGGTATTCTCGTCGATAGAAGTACGGTCGCCTTTCTACCGTTCTATCTCACGGATGAGCGCAGATGGATCAAGAGCGTCTCATCCCTCTCATTTATCAAGAAATTCCTGGACATAGCTAATAGTTACGGCGGGAGACCGGTAGGTCTCGGCCTCTTCATGGCGAACAACCTCCACTCAATGAGGGATAATAACACTGTTGAGTTGCTTAGATACATTAAAGATACTGTGGACCCCAAAGGTAGAATAAATGGTGGTAAGACGGTAAGGATGGTGACGAGATACGGCATAGGGATCGGCCCTGGTCTTTTCCGATTTGGCATGGACGCTCTCGCCCTCGTCAAGAGAATATTCCCGCGCGATAAGTACGATCGCTCTATCCCCGGGGGTTTCCCAGGGGGTGAGCATTGATGATCACCATACCCGAGGAGAGGGAGCTCTACGCCTGTCTGCAATGCGGCTATTGCCGGGCGGTTTGCCCTGTCTACGTGGAGACAGGTTGGGAATCGAACAATCCCCGGGGTAAGCTTTTCGCGCTGAAGCAATTGGCAAGCCGGGGTCCGATGGATGTTATTCTGAGGCGGAAGGTCAAGCTGGATGAAGCTTTCAAGATGCGGCTTTATCAGTGCACCTCATGCGGTGCGTGCGATGAGGTCTGTCATGTGAACATTGAATTATCACATCTATGGGAGGAGCTTAAAGAATGGATGCTCGAACAGGGCTACGAACCGCTCGAGGCTCACAAGAAGATACGTGAAAGGGTAGAGCGGGTGAAAAATCCCTATGACGAGCCCATAGATAAGAGAAGCGCATGGCTGGAGGATAAATCAGTCCTATCTGACAACCCTGAGGTTATTTTCTTCGCGGGCTGTACCACCGATTTCAGGGTCGGTATCATCGGAACTGCCCTCGTCAAGGTCTTGAAGGCGGCAGATGTGAAGTTCAATCTCCTTGGTCCAGATGAGTGGTGCTGCGGCTCTCCACTGATTCGAACGGGCCAAACAGGACTAGTGAAGACAGATCTCGCTCCGCACAATACGAATGAGATAGAGAGGCGAGGGGTCAGGGCCGTTATCACAGCCTGCGCTGGATGCTTCAATACTATTAAGAATGATTATCCGAAAATAGTTGGGGAGCCCACCTATGAGTTGTATCACCTGACTGAATTTCTGGAGAAGCTGATCAAGGACAAGCGTCTGAAGCTCGAAAAGGAATTCAAGAAGCGCGTGACATATCACGATCCCTGTCATTTGGGCAGACATGCAAAGGTATTCGATGCTCCGAGAAATGTCATAAAGTCTGTACCAGGTATAGATCTCATTGAGATGCCTCATAACCGGGAAATGGCTCTTTGCTGTGGCGCCGGGGGCGGGTACAAATCAGCTTTTAACTATTCGGCCGAAAGCATAGCAGCAAAGCGGGTTGAGGAGGCGGAGGAGGTTGATGCTGAGCTCATCATCACTTCTTGTCCATTCTGTCAGGTGAACTTGAATGCCGGCGCTAAGAAGATCGGGAGCAAGATAAAGACCATCGATATCGTCCAGGTGCTGGAACAGGTCATCTAATCCGAAATATTTTCCCCTGCAGCTCGTCTGTACAATTCTCAAACTCCTTCAGATACCTGTCCATGGCACGCCCTTTAGGGCGCTCATGACTATCTGGGTCTGCGTCTCCATCACACCCTCAATCTTCAGGTAGCTATCGATAAATTCCTGGAGCTCGGTCATGCCGACGAACAGCGTCACGACGAGGAGATCGTATTCGCCAGTCACTCGGTATACCGCGATCACCCTATTGTGCTCAATGATTTTTTTCACCACATCGTCAAGCTTCTCGGTGGCGGCCTTAACCTGGATATACGCCTTCACGGTGTTCTCGACGAGTCTGTAATTTATGTGGATCGAGAACTTCATTATGATGCCTTTTTCCACCAGATTCTTTATTCTCCTGCGGACGGTTGCCTCAGTAATGTTCAGCTTTTGTGCAATCTCGCTGTTACTCACTCGTGCATTATCGAGCAGCTCGCAGAGTATTTGGATATCGGTGGTATCGATGGGGAGCAGCTTGAGATCGAGCCCCTTCCATCGCTCGAAAATATCGCACGGAAAAGGCTCCGTCATTTCCTCAACCATATGAACTACCGAAGATGTGTTATCGCAAAAATAATACTTCAAATTAACGGAATTCGGAAACAATTGAATTTAATATTGCAAAATTCGACCGCGATTTATCGTAATCAGGCAGCGATGGGACGATTTCGTCCCGTCCTCATCTTCCGAACTTGCGTTTTCGGTCCTGATAACTTCTAATGGCCCTCAGAAAATCGATCTTTCTGAGCCCTGGCCAATAGATATCTGCAAAGTAGAGCTCCGAGTATGCCAGCTGCCAGAGTAAAAAGTTCGAGATCCTCTCCTCTCCACTGGTCCGCAGGATAAGATCCGGATCTGGAATATCCGCCGTATAAAGCAACTGAGAGAAGCTTTTCTCAGAGACATCCTCCGGTTTCATCTCGCCCCGGCCGATCGCCTCGGCGATTCTCCTTATTGCCTGGAGAATCTCCTCCCGGCCTCCGTAGGCGATCGCTAAATTGAGGAAATATTGATCGTAATCTCTCGTCCTCTCCTCAGCATTTTCGATCGATTCACGGACTTTTTTCGGTAGGAGGGCGCGCTGGCCAATCACCCTCACTCTGATCCCATGCTCATGAACCCGCTGATCTTCCGAAAGTCTCCGGAAATTTTCCGCGAACAGCTTCATGAGATACTCAACTTCCTCGGAGTCGCGCTGAAGATTCTCGGTCGAGAAGGCGAAGACCGTGAGAATTCTAATCCCAAGCTCCATGCACCAGTTGAGCATTTCTTCGAGCTTGTCTCTTCCCTTTTCATGTCCCTCCTTTGTCATCAGTCCCATTTCGGTTGCGAAACGTCTGTTGCCGTCCATAATTACCGCTATATGTCTCGGAATTGGTTCTGACTTGACCTCTCTGAGAAGCCTCTTCTCATATGTTTTATAGATGCTGTTTAAGATGCTCCTCGTTATCTCATTGCTCGTCGCATTACACCCGTTGCGTTCATGCCGGACAGGGAAAAAAAACTATCGTGTGTTTTTCGCGGTATCGAAGCCTAATATATTTTTCTTTATGAGATGTAACCCAGTCATTTCTCCTCGCTATGGATACTCTCCTTGACGGAGGATTAAGGCTCCATGAAATCCTCTGGTAGCCCGGCGCTCAGTAGCCCCATATCAAAGCATCCAATGGAGGCGAGAGCGCCGATCTTCCCTCTGGGGCCGCTGATCTCCCTGAGAAATATTCCTGAACTCTTTGCCGTCTCTTCGGCCTCCTCGATCGTCAGAATCGTCTCCTTAGCCCTCAGCCCGAACTTCATTGCGCTCTCCGGGATCTCTATGCCAGACCAATAAGCTATCGAGGTCTGATCGGAGCAGCTCTCCCTCTCGATGATTTCTGCGGCAACCTTGACGACATTTTCAAGCTTTGATGGCAGGACCGCAAATGAGACACCTGTTGAAGTGCAGTTGGTCGTCTTATGCGGGACGTGAAGGTTAAGCTGAATGATCTTGTGCTGCAGGAAGATTGCATCTGGTAGCTCTCTTGCGAGCCTGAGACCCAATGCCCATGTTGCTCCCTTCTCGCTCGAGTCGGTATCATCTATTCCGATTATCAGCTGTCTCATCTCAGGAGTGAATATCTTGACACTGATTTCCGAACTTCCGCCGAGCTCCCTCAGGTTCTCATACTCGGTCTTGATCACGCCCTTCGCCTGCGGAAGGCAGGCACCAACACCGATGGATGCGCCGGCGAGTCCCACCCAAGAGGTTTCGACGATGCCATCTCGGACATTTACCGCCCTGAGAGCCTGACCGCCGGTATTCCTGGAGACTGGTCCGAAGTTGATTTCGTGCTCACCTTGAGATACATCCATAATGAGCCAATTGCCGTGCACCTCGAGTCGGTTGATGGCACCGCCCGCACGCATTCTGTTTACCGCATCCCACTCGATGGGGCCCTGGGCGATGCACATCTCGATTATCCTGATCTTCTCCGTCCGCTCATCGACCAGTGTTATAAGCTGGTCTGAAAACATCGTGCCGAATCGGCTTTTAACCTCCTCTGGAGTCAGGACATCAGGCATGTTATTTTCCCACACATATCATAGGCTGATCGATTCACCCGGCTTGAGAATCTCAACCTCCGCACTGCTAATATTTGCAACCTCTGATTTGAAGAGTTCCGGATCCGCCTCGATCGGAGGCCAGGTATTATAGTGCATAGGGATGACCATCTTGGGAGCGAGAAGTTCCACTGCCTTCGCCGCCTGAATTATGTCCATCGTGTAAAAGCCGCCGATGGGCAAGATGGCGACATCGATCGAGAAGAGTTCGCCTATCAGCCGCATGTCTCCGAAGAGTGCGGTATCGCCCGCAATGAAGACTGTCCTGCCGCTATCGATAACAAATCCAGCTGGAGCTCCGGCAGCGCCCTCGAGTCCGGGGGCTTCTGCGCCGCTCGAATGAATGGCTAGGGTCATCGAAACTTTGGTCTTGTGCACGACCACCGAGCCACCAATATTGAATCCGACTGTATCGCACCCAGCCTTCTCTAAATAATTGGCCAGCTCAACGATCGCCAGCACCTTGGCATTGTTCCTCTTGGCGATCTCTATTGTATCGCCGACATGATCAGAATGGCCATGTGTCACGCAGACGATATCGCAGGAAACCTTCTCAGACGATATCGACGCGGCGGGATTTCCCGTGAGAAATGGATCAACCGCGACTCGGTCATTGCCTTCTATCAGGAATGCAGCATGCCCCAGCCAGGTTATCTCCAAACTACTCACTCCTGCTTCATCTGTCGCACGATTCTCTTGATATTTACCGTTTATGGATGGTGTTTTAGAGTTCATTGTGTTTGCGAGACTGATTCGTGATCAGGAATTTCAAGTCGCTATTGATTATCCCCCTCTGTTCCACATCATTAACAAATCTGACGCGAAATGGTGTACGATTGATATATCTCTTGCATATTTTTCAATCATTTGACCAATAAAATGGCGATTCGCAGGATTTCTCGTTTTCGATCTCGAAAAGCTTTATCTGACTGTAGTGAATCAAGCGGCGTGAGTATTGTCAGTCGAGCCGAAGTGCGGTGATAACTGATGGGGATGACCATTTCTGAGAAGATACTGAGTGCTCATGCAGGAGCAGAGGCATATGCTGGCGACATCGTCGTGGCGGAGATCGACCATGCAATGGGGCAGGACGGTACAACGCCGCTTTCGATCAGGGCATTTCAGAGGATGAATGGGAAGCGATTGAAGCATACGGATCGAGTATCGTTGGTCATTGATCACAGCGCGCCCAGTCCCAACGAGGGTGTCTCGGCGCTGCATAAGATGATGAGGGAGTTTGCCGATGAGATGGGCTGCAATCTCTACGATATCGGCGAGGGGATATGTCATCAGCTCATGCCGGAGCGCGGCCATGTCGTCCCCGGAGATCTGATTGTCGGAGCCGACAGCCATACTTGCACATATGGTGCGCTCAACGCCTTTTCCACGGGCGTGGGCTCTACTGATCTCGCCGCTGTATGGCTCACTGGGAAGCTATGGTTCCGTATCCCTCCCACCAAGCGGATAGTCTTCAGAGGCAGGTTACCAAGGGGTGTATACTCAAAGGATATGATGTTGAGCGCCATCGGCAAGCTGACCGCGGACGGCTGCACATATGAGACTGTGGAGATCATCGGTTCCACAGTTACACAGATGAGTGTGGATGCGAGAATGACAATGTCTAATATGGTCGTTGAGATGGGGGCGAAGGCCGGAATCTTCGAATGCGACAAGAAGGTGCTCGACTATGTGAGCTCCCGTACCAATAGACGACCAAGGCCGGAAAGCTCCGACCCCGATGCGATCTTCTCCAGGACGATAAACATGAGCGTTTCAAATCTCACCCCGATGGTCGCGAAGCCACATGCAGTTGATAATGTCGCACCGGTGGACTCGGTTCTCGATGTGCCGATACAGCAGGCATTCCTGGGCACCTGCACCAATGGCCGGCTCGAGGATCTAAGGATTGCCGCGAAAATTCTGAAGGAAAAACGGGTCAAGGAGGGTGTGCGATTGATAGTGGCTCCTGCATCAAGGGATATCTATCTGGATGCAATGCGTCTCGGTATTGTTCAGGCGCTTGTGAAGGCTGGAGCTGTGATCGTCACGCCCGGCTGTGGATGCTGCGTAGGCACACATAACGGAATCCCGTCTGATGGCGAAAATGTGATATCGACTGCGAACAGGAATTTCAGGGGAAGGATGGGAAACAGCAGGTCATTCATCTACCTCGCAAGCCCGGCGACCGTTGCTGCATCTGCACTTCAAGGCAGAATTGCCGATCCGCGGGAGGCGATCGCGTGATTCTTCGCGGCAAGGCACATAAGTTCGGAGATTCGATCAACACAGATTACATAATCTCTGGAAAGTACAAATTTAAAACGCTTGATATGGACGAGCTAGCAAAGCATGTCATGGAAGATTTAGATTCCAATTTCTATTCGAAGATCACTCCCGGAGATTTCATAGTTGCCGGGAGGAACTTCGGGCTCGGAAGTAGCCGTGAACAGGCGCCGCTCGCGATTAAGCACGCGAAGATTTCCGCCGTCATCGCCAAGTCGTTTGCGAGAATCTTCTTCAGGAATTCGATAAATACAGGGCTTCCGATTCTCATCTGTCCTGAAGCGGACAGGATAGGGCAGGGAGATGACCTCGCGGTCGATCTCTCGACCGGTGTGATTCGCGATATTACGAAGAATATTGAGCTGAAGGCAGAGCTGCTGCCTCCAATAATGATCAATATCCTGGAGGACGGAGGATTGGCCGAACACATCATAAATCATGGAGGCTTTGCCTTATAGCATCATGCGGAGGTTGCTCTCGTGGCAAGTTATAAGATTACGCTGATTCCGGGCGATGGCATCGGTCCCGAGGTGACCGCGGCGGCAGTCAAAGTCCTCGAGGCAACAGGAGTCGGGTTCGAATGGGAGACAGTGGATGCCGGAGAAACGGCGGTAAGACAATACGGGACACCGTTGCCGGAGATCGTCTTGGAGAGCCTAAAGAAGAATAAGGTTGGCCTCAAGGGACCAGTTACGACCCCCATTGGTACCGGCTTCAGGAGCGTCAACGTCGCGCTCAGAATGACATTGGATCTCTATGCCTGTGTTCGTCCAGCGAGATCGATCGCGGGCGAGGGGACGAGGTATGAGAACATAGATCTCGTAGTCGTGCGAGAGGCTACGGAGGGGCCTTACTCCGGCGTTGAGCATTGGGTCGATCGCGATCACTCCGCAGCCGAGACGATAAATATCATCACCCGAAAGAACTCCGAGCGGATCGTCCGCTATGCCTTCGAGTATGCCAAGAAGGAGGGCAGAAAGAAGGTCACAGCCGTCCATAAGGCGAACATAATGAAGTGCACTGGAGGACTTTTCCAGGAGGCGGCGCAGAAGGTTGCCGAGAGCTATCCTGAAATCGAGTTCGAGGAGCGCCTAATCGACAATATGTGCATGCAGCTTGTGAAGAAGCCCAATAACTACGATATCATTGTCACAACGAATCTGTTTGGAGATATCATATCCGATCTCACCGCGGGTCTGGCGGGCGGACTGGGAATCGCTCCAGGTAGCAATATCGGCGACGAATTAGCTCTCTTTGAGCCAGTGCATGGCTCCGCCCCCAAATATGCGGGCAAGGACAAGGTCAATCCTGTCGCGGAGATACTCTCGGGGGAGATGATGTTGAAGCACCTCGGAGAGAACGAGGCGGCAGAGCATGTCTGGAAGGCGGTATGCGCGGTCATAGAGGAGAAAAAGGTCGTGACATATGATCTCGCACTTCCCGGCTATACGACGAGACCTGTTAAGCCTTCAAAGTTATCAGAGATGGCGGATGCGATCGCCAAAAAAGTCGAGAAGATGTGAGAGCTATAGACTCCCGATCGATAGGAATCTTGATGGAAGATCCGAAAGCTTCAATGCCGTCAAATGTTCGGAATTGTAAATGAGAAACTTCCCCTTTATGCCGACGATTTTTCCCGAGTGCATCCCCCAGCTATCTGCGAGCTTTGGTACCTGGACAAGCGGCTCCTCAAGCGGATAACGATCTAAGAATTCCAACTTTCCAGGGTTGAGGGACATTGCTCGCTCCAGATGTTCGCACATTACTCCCCAAAGCGTCTCTATCTGCTGCCTCCTCTTGGGGAGCTGTAGCGAGCGAAGAACAGTTGAGGATGCGGGCCGCTCAGTTATACGAAGCTCACGTGCAATGATCTTCTCCTGCTCTCTCGCGCTCTTTCTCGTGCCGAAAGTTCCCACGAGAAAATATGCGTCTGCTCCCTGTTCGATCAATCTCTTCCTTACTCTATTCTTGAGTGTCATTCCGACCTTTGGCTTTGTTCCAAAAAAGGAGATATAGATGGCATGATCTCTTCGGCAAATTGATGAGTCGCAAAGATCACCATCGCATTTAGGCTCGAAAAGGCATGCCTGGATCGGTATTAGTTCCTTGCTGCACTCGGAACACTGTGAAAATTTCGTGATTGAAACCTCTTTAGGACAGCGGATATATTGACCGTTAACGAATGAGCCAACGCAGATGCGCCTTCTGCTAACCGAGAGCTCGAGTTTTTCATCGAATCTCAGAGGCGATAGCTGCTTATCATCTAAATTAAAAACATAAAGCTCGGGCTCAAACCCCTCCCAACTGTACTCAATCGAGTGTAATCGAAAACCGCCCTCGACTTCTGCAATTCGTAGCTGGTCGCCCCGTACAAACATTGCCCAATACTTTAGCAAGTGCGTAGTGAACTACCCCCACCAAAATCATAGATTTTGGAGTGAGCTTCCTAATTCATCCACCAGACTCGATCTCCTCTTGCGAGGGTTACGGAGGTCTTGATGTCCAAAGGCGTGTATTCGGGCAATCCCTGCCCTATCATTAGTAGACATATGGATGGGTTATATAAAGTTAGTGCCAATTCATCCAACACCAAATAATATTTGGAAGTGGACTTCTTGGCAAAAAAAGTTAAAATCTTTGTGATGGGTTGGAAAAAAGTGATTGCAACCCGAGGCTGTGCGAAATATCAAACCGATTCTCACTGCTCTGGAAGAACCTCCGTATCGGCCGCATTCTCCTCCTCGGGAACTTCTGCCTTCTTAATGAATTCAGCTGGCACTGAGTCGGTGAGATAGATCATCTTACCCGCCCTTTGAATGACAATTCCGGCAGCCTGTGCCTTCGATGTATTGATCTCCAGAATCACTGGGTCCGCAGTTCTGACCTTTCCGGCGCCCTGCGCATCTTGATATCTCTTACTCAGGTGAACCTTCTTTCTGTCAGATGGTCGCAGGCCGGTTTCCAAAACTATGTCCACCTCCTCCTGCGTGGTGGGATAATAGAGCTTTTCCGGTATGTCCTCCGTGGGCAGATCGAGCTCGAGATCGATCGAATGGCCATATGTGGCCCTTATCTTGCCATCTCGGTATTCGTATCTCCCTTTTGGATCTGTCTCAATGATGGCTATTATGTGATGTGGCCGTAACCACTGGAGCCTCCTTTGCTTCATTTGAATTGCGCTTATGAAATCCCTTAGCTCGACAAATCCCTGTGTGTCCATCGTCAGATCGAATTTCTCCGGAAAATGCCGCAGAACTCCTGCCATCGTTCTTCCGATTCTCTCGAGTTCCTCCGAATCCATTAGAAACTTGCCCTCCTCACCGCATAGCGGGCAGATAGCATCTCGGAAGTACCCATGATCCTTACATTCCCTGAGCAATTTATCCTCCTCTAATAGTTGGAGATGCATACTCACAATATAGCTTTTTATCGCCCCGTGAGGTGCCAATTTTCAATCTTCTCTTCGAACGAAGAGAACATCAGTCGCGTTCCAGTGTAGAGGTGTCTCCGATCGGAAGACCGAGCTCCATTGCCTTGAGCACTCTCCTCATTATCTTCCCACTTCTCGTTCTCGGCAGGGAATCGACGAACTGTATCTCCCTCGGATACGCATGACCCGCCAGCTTGCCTTTGATGAACTTCTGAATATTCTCCTTCAGCTCTTCCGATGGCGTCTTGCCAGGCTTCAGCATTATGAATGCCTTGATAATGTTCCCTCTGATCGCATCGGGCTTGCCAATGACGCCGGCCTCGGCTACATCCGGATGCTCGACGAGCGCGCTCTCCACCTCAAAAGGACCAACTCTTTCTCCGGCGGTCTTGATGACATCATCCGCCCTACCAACATACCAGAAATATCCGTCCTCGTCTATGGTCGCAGTATCGCCGGTAATATACCAGCCCTTCGAGAAATACTCCTTGTATCTCTTCTCATTCTTCCAGATGGTTCGCATCATGGACGGCCAACCCGGTTTTATTGCGAGATCTCCCTCCTCTCCCCGTGGAAGCACATTGCCATCCTTATCGACGATGACTGCCTCAATGCCCGGGAACGTCTTGCCCATCGAGCCGAGCTTGATCGGCATTGATGCATAGTTTGTAATGAGAATGCTCCCCGTCTCGGTCTGCCACCATGTATCATGGAAGGGATGACCAAATACCTCGGTACTCCATTTGACGCCCTCTGGGTTCAATGGCTCTCCGACTGAACACAGATGCCTGAGGGAGCTCAGATCGTATTTGTCCGGCAAGTCATTACCGGCAGCCATGAGCATCCTGATAGCGGTAGGCGCAGTGTACCAGACGGTTACCCTGTACTTCTGTATGATGTTGTACCATACATCGGGCTTGAATCTTCCTCCGTATCCCAGTTGAGTCACGCCGCATGCCCAAGGACCAAGAAGACCGTATACAATGCCCGTGATCCATCCCAGGTCAGCTGTACACCAGTAGATGTCATCCTCCTGCAGATCGAGGACCCACTTAGCCGATAGATATTGCTGACCGATCCCAGCATGCGCATGTACTACTCCCTTAGGCTTTCCTGTAGTTCCCGAGGTATAGAGCATAAAGGAATATTCCTCGGGATCCATCTTCTCGATCTCGAACTCGGCAGAGGCTTTGGCCATTTCGCTATTATAGCAGATCTCTCCCCTTGAGGTCTCGGCGCCATTTTTAATCACGATTATATGCTGCAGATTTGGAAGCTCGGCCCATATCTTGTAAACCCTCTCCTTGAGCTTCGCCTCTGTCACGATCACCTTTGCATCGCTATCCAAAAGCCTGTCTCTAAGAGCATCCTCCCCAAAAGCCGGAAAAAGCGTTCCTGCGATTGCTCCAGCCTTGACCGTACCGAGGAAGGAGGCATAGAGTTCGGGATATCTGGATAAGAAGTAGAAAACTCTTTCTTGCCTCTTCACTCCCAGCTTCTTGAGAACGTTTGCGAACCTATTGGAAAGTTCAGATAACTCGTTAAAAGTGAATTGCTCGATATATCCATCGCTACCCTCGAAAAGGAGGGCAATCTTGTCTTTTCTTTTACTTTTTACATGGACATCTATCACATTCCATGCCGCATTCATCTTACCTTTATCGAGGAGCTCAATCTCCTCCATGACTTTATCCCAGCTAAAGCCCTTGCTTGCTGCCTCAATATCCGGCAAGTTTGGTTTATTCCTGAGTTTCTTGTCTGCGAAAACCATCACTCCCTCTTTTGAACGATTCTTTTCGGACATGTTCCTCTTTTTCTTTTTGAAGTCTGTATTCTTGAGACTTTTCTCCTTGCATTCCGAAGCAATATCCATCATCTAGTGGGACCTCCGAATAAATAGATTCTGCAATTGATATTTTCGAAAAAAATGGTATCGATTTCAAAAGAATATCCAATAATTATCGAATAGTACAAGTCACCACTCACCTCGATACACTATATTGTGCCAAATTTTCAATCTTATCCGCACCAGCTTTCATTTCTCATCTATACAGAACTATCCGGCCTGTAACACCTTTATTTACTAACCTGTTAGTTAAAGAACAATAAATATTTTTCGTCATTCTTTCGATGAATAGCGACAAACATAAAGCGAAAAAGAATATTATTATCTTGAATATGATTGTCATTCGTCATTCATAATGAAATAATTTCGAATCGGCTATTGTCGACTAAATCGAATTTCGCTATTTGCCGAAAATCGCCGAATATTTATTAGTCCAGCTAAATAATCATTTTTATTAAATATAATCTTAGTGATTATTTTTATGATTGATGGAATGTGATGGGGTAATAATGGAAATGGAGATATTTGGCTAGCTCTTCTATTCGCCTGCTCTAATCTTTGCAGATTTCAATGTATTCTTCATGAGCATCGCGATAGTCATTGGACCAACGCCACCCGGTACAGGGGTTATTGCGCTCGCCTTTTCTTTAACGGCATCGAAGTCCACATCTCCGACCAGCCTCGTGCCTGATTTTTTGGATGAATCGGGTATTCGATTGACTCCGACATCTATGACAACGGCACCCTCCTTAACCATCTCTGCCGTTACAAATTTCGGTTTGCCTATCGCCGCAATCAGGATATCTGCGAGCTTCGTGATTTCAGCTAAATTCTTGCTCCTCGAGTGGCACACGGTTACAGTGGCATTGGCACCATCCGCTTTCTGGACCAAGATACAAGAAACGGGCTTTCCAACTATGTTGCTACGTCCTATCACTACAACATGTTTTCCCGCGGGATCGACATTTTCCCTCAATAAGAGTTCCTGGATACCCGATGGGGTGCACGGGAGAAAGCGAGGCTTTCCGATGACCATCCTGCCAACATTGACTGGATGAAAACCGTCGACATCTTTGTCGGGGTTAATTCTCATGAGGATCTTCTCCTCGTTAATGTGATCTGGTAGTGGTAATTGGACCAGTATTCCATCTATCTCCTCTCTTGCGTTCAACTTATCAATAAGAGATAGCAATTCTTCCTCACTGGTGCTCTCTGGAAGGCGGTATGCCTCGGAATGGATGCCCAGCTCATTACAGGTTTTTTCCTTTTTTCCGACATAAACCTGAGAGGCAGGATTCTCTCCCACCAGTATCACTGCAAGCCCCGGTTTGAACCCCTTGTCGGTCAATCTCTTTATTTCATCTTTCAGCTCGTTCCTAATCTCCTCAGAGATTTTCTTACCGTCTATGATTTGTGCGGTCAATGTATCACATCCGAAACGGGAATCCCAATCACGGTTCGTTTAGAAAAATCTCTAGGGTTCCCGCGGAGGATGAATCGTTCTAAGGACCGCGCTCAATGAACAAATAGAAGTGGTTTCGCATGAGCCCGTGAATTATATTCGAGAGTCCGCTCATCATTCTCCAAGAAGAATCTGGCGGTCAGAGAAATTTATGGACATTGCAAGAAAATTCTATTTGCAATCCGAAAAAATTATATCCAGATTTCCCCGAAGTGCTAAATATTCGGCTCTCATTCCCTGTGCCACACGGGGGGTTGAAAATATCAAGCGTGATATAGAAATCGCACAGGAAGCGAAGGTGCAGTATATAGAGAAAATCGCGGAAAAAATAGGTCTATCCAGAGACGATCTCGAGTTTTATGGAAAATATAAGGCAAAGATCCCGCTGAGCATTTTGAGCCGTTTTGACAAGAATAAGGATGGAAAGCTCATTTTCGTCACCGCAATAACTGCAACAAAAGCAGGTGAGGGAAAGACAGTTACATCGATCGGCCTTTGTCAGGCCATGGGCCAGCTGAACAAAAAAGTTATGCTATCGCTGAGAGAGCCATCGCTCGGACCCACCTTTGGTATCAAGGGAGGAGCGACAGGCGGAGGATATTCCCAGGTATATCCAATGTGGGAGATCGATCTTCACTTTACCGGCGATATCCACGCAGTGGGAACGGCGCATAATTTGCTTTCAGCGCTCGTCGAGAATCACGTCACTAAGAAGAACCCGCTGAACATCGATCCAACAAGAATTGTTCTGAGGAAAGTCATGGATATGAATGCTAGAGAGCTGAGACACATTGTCGTAGGCCTCGGTGGCAGGGTCAAGGGTGGAATACCTCACGAGAGCGGCTTCGACATTACTGTCGCATCAGAGATTATGGCCATACATGCCCTCGCGAAGGACATGAAGGATCTCAGGCAGCGGCTATCGAAGATAGTTGTTGCATATACCTATGATGGAAAGCCCGTAACCGCTGACAAACTTAACGGCATCGGCTCGATGTGCCTCCTGCTGAAGGACGCCATCAATCCCAACCTTGTCCAGACACTCGAGGGACAGCCGGCATTAATTCATGGGGCGCCGTTTGCAAATATCGCACATGGCAACAGCTCATTGATTGCCACGAAGCATGCGCTCAAAATGGCTGACTATGTGATAACCGAGGGCGGTTTTGCGGCCGATCTTGGCGGGGAGAAATTCTTCGATATTGTCTGTAGAGTCGGTAATCTGAATCCCGCTGTTGCAGTGCTGGTTGCGAGTGTGAAGGCGCTGAAGATGCATGGTGGTATGCCCGAGAAGGAGATCGGCAATCCGAACCTCGAGTTCCTGGAGAAGGGATATTCCAATCTCGACAAGCACATCGAGAACATCAAGAAGGTCGGCGTGCCCGTTGTCGTGGCCATTAATCAATTCCCGACGGACAGTCAGGAAGAGCTTGACCATGTAAAGAAACACTGCGATGCCATGGGCGTTCCTTCTGCTATTTCCCGAGTATTCACGGATGGCGGAAAGGGCGGTATCGATTTGGCAAATACTATCCTCGAGACGATGGAGAAGGAGAAGAGCAACTTCAAGGTGCTCTATGACGAAAAGCTACCGATCAAGGAGAAGATCAAGATCATCGGGACTGAGATCTACGGCGCAAAAGACGTTGTTTACACCGGAACGGCTCCAAGGGATATCAAAGCAATCGAGGACTCTGGTAACGACAAGCTTCCCATATGCATGGCGAAGACTCAGCTTTCTCTCACAGATGACCCGAAAAAGATGGGCGCTCCAAGGGATTGGGTGCTAACCGTGAGAGAGATCAGGATATCTGCCGGAGCAGGCTTTATCGTCCCGCTCACTGGAGAGATGATGACAATTCCAGGACTACCAACGACACCTGTGGCAGAGCGGATTGACATCGACGATAAGGGATACATAACTGGACTGAATTGAAACTCAAGCAATCCTTCGGGTCGATCGCCCATCGGTTCGGAGGACCCTGTACCTTTAATTCATCGTTGAATGTGCTCGAATGATGGAGCAGAGCAGTGCACTGGAGAGCATTTGATATTCTCCTTGAGCTATTCTGCAACGAAGCGGTTCGTTCCGAGAGGGCGGATACATAATCAAAAGGCTTCAAACACATTGGGTGAGAGGATGAGGGATGTCATAATTGTCGGCGGTGGACCGGCCGGAATCGGCGCCGCAGAGGCATTGCTTCAGCTTGGCAGGAGCGTGATCATTCTAGATATTGGCCCTTTTGCGGGAGGAATGCCGCTCGAACTCTCCTGCAAGGGGGATATCGAGTGCACGAGATGCCATGTCTGCCTGCCCAGAGATGCCGCCGATCGTATCAAATTGGCCGGTGATTTGGAAGTGCGGTCAATGACGAGAATTCAATCCGTTGCCTTTCGAGATGACGGGCTGACAGAGATACAGGCCGAAATATCTCCTCGATATGTGAGGATCAATAAATGCATCGAATGCGGAAAATGCGCAGCAGTATGTCCCGTTACTGGTGCTCTCATCGCACCGCCTCATGGCGCTCTACCCAATGTCCCCTATATTGACAGGAGCAAGTGCGCTCACTTCTCCTCAAAGAAATGCGACCTATGTGAGAAGGTATGTCCGACCGGAGCTATCAACTTCAAAGAAAGGCGCAAAGTGGCAAGTTTTGTCGGTCGAGCAGTGCTTGTTGCTACAGGTATGGATCCAGTCGATCCGAGCGGTCTGATGCACTACAATTATGGTGTCTTTCCGAATGTAGTGACATCTCTCGAGGCCGAGCGGATTATCAATCAATTCGGTGAGCTCAGACGTCCATCAGATGGCCAGAAACCAAAAAAATTGGCCATTATTCAATGTGCGGGATCGAGAACGACAAAGGGCGGGGGAGTAGAATATTGCTCTAAGTTCTGCTGCAAATATGGACTGAGGATTGCGCGAGCGCTTGTTGAGAAAGATCCAGATGTGCAGATGCAATTTCTCTATATGGATCTCAGAACTTTTGAGCCGAGGGCCGAGGCGATCAAATGGGCGGCCGGGAAAAAGAATGTCTCGCTCTCGCAGGGAGTTCCTGGTTATGTGCAGTCATCCGGAGATGGAAATCTGCTTGTGAGAGTAATCTCCGCTTTCGAGAAGTCCATAGAAGAGGCTGAAATCGACATGATCATTCTCTCAATCGGAGGACGACCGCGGGCGGAGACGAGAGTTATCGCTGAGATGCTTTCTCTCGAGGTTGATCCCATAGGATTCATCCCTCGGGATAATCCGGAAAAATGCGTATTTGTCGCAGGATCGTGCAAGGCACCAATGGACATAGAGGAGTCCTATGTCGATGGTCGGGCTACAGCTCTTACAGTTGATGGACAGCTGGGGGTAGGCTGATGAGCAATAAGGTCTGCGTCATAATCTCAGAATGCACTGCCTGCTCCGATCTGTCCCGCGAGGAGATCGGTGAGATTCAATCACTTCTGAGGACAGATCCGAGGATCGCGTCCGTAATCGCAATCAAACCGCTCTGTTCGAAAATCGGACGCAAGGAGCTAAGAAATTTCTCCGTCGAAGAATGCGATCGCGCGGCTCTTGCAACCTGGTGTCTTCCGGGATCAATCGACATAGCACGATTGCTGCCGAAATCTATTTCGAGCGCCCTTGTCGACATAGTAAATTTACTTCTAATATCTCCAAAGAATGAAATGGGGGAAAATCGGGTGAGCATCCCGGTTCGAGCCATTCGAGCTTCGGTCTCCAAGCTATCATTAGCCGAACCGACGAAGGATCGTCGCAGAAAATTTGCCAGCTCAGCAATTGCAGTCATAGGCTCTGGTGATCGAGCGCTGCGCGTTGCGAGAACGCTTGCCTCTCTTGGAGCGAAGACGAAACTGCTGCTGCTTGAGCCTCGTGCGGAGAATGATAAGACGGAGAATCTCGAGATAATCGATGGCGTAACTCCCGAGCGGCTCTCAGGCTATCCGGGCAATTTCTTGATCTCGATCATGAAAAAAGATCAAGAACTCGATATCGCCGCTGCTGCGATACTTCTGGTAAGCGAGCGCTGCTCCGTGGATATTTCATCTCCTTCTGGCTCTAAGCTCAAGTTCGTTCCACTCGAGCAGTTTGAGAATTACTCCGCACAGATGTCGAAGGTAAAGGGAATCGTGTTCTTCGACGATCTTTGGGCTATAAGCTCCTCTACCGAGCATGTTATTCCCGCTTGGCATCTGCTGCTCGAGAGCGCGAAAAATGCTGCTTTGGCCAACTTAGCTGACTCAGTGGCAGTGATCGCCAGAGATATCAAATCAACTGGGCTTCTGGAATTCTTATGGGCGGAAGCGGCAGATGCAGGTGTTCAATTCGTACGATACGACGATAGATCGCGGCCGCGATTGGAAAAAAGCGAGTCGCTCGTGACAGTGAAAGATCTCGTGCTGGGCGAGAGCCTCAGCCTTCCTGCAGATATCATAGTCGCGCCTACAAAATCGCGCCCCTGGGAGCCTCTGTTTATAGAAAAGCTGTTCATACCCGCTGACTGGAACCTCAGGGCCAGGATCAAAGGTCCTCAGAGGGGTACTGCCCAATCCACCTGTGACGGAATATTCTTGATCGGATATGCGGACTTCAACCGCCCATCAGATGAGCTTGAGCCGGAACTTAGCTCGGCTATTGTTCAGATTCTATCCTTCGTTCGTCAAGGATATATCATCGTGAGAGGTGCGGTTGCAGAGGTGGACGAGGAGAAATGCTCTTCTTGCATGACATGCGTGAGAACCTGTCCGTATCGCGCTGCCAGAATGAACGAAAATTGGAAGGCCGAAATATTGAGTGAGAAATGTGCTGGCTGCGGCAGTTGCGTGGCAGTTTGTCCCAGCAGGGCTATTGAGCTGAAGAACTGTACAACGCCGCAGATTCAGGCGCAGCTGTCGACCTCCTTGGAGGAGGTGATGATATGAACGGTAAGGTGAAGGTTGTCGCGTTCGTATGCGAGAATCATGCTTTTGCAGCGCTACGCTCCATATCCGAAGCGGGCGAATCCGTTCCTGAATCGATTCAGTTAATCAAGCTGCCGTGCACCGGACGCCTGGATACTGCGCATCTGCTCGATGCGCTTCGACTCGGGGCGGATGGAGTGATAATCGTCGGATGTCTCGAGGAAAACTGCTATCACGATGTAGGCTCAATGCTGGCGCGCGGTCGTGTTGAGAGATGCAAGGCGATTCTGAAAGATATATCAATAGAACCTGAGAGGATTGAGATGATTAATTCTGCATCGGTAAATGGAAAGGGGCTGCTCCTGAAACTGAGGCAGTTTGAAAAGCGGCTTTTCGACCTTCCTAAGTCGCCCTTAAAGGGAGGGATAAAATGATCATCGGGGAGCGAAAGCCCGTGAGCGAGATCGTCGCGATGCTCATTGGCAAGAAGCGGATTCTGATATCGGGCTGCAAGACCTGCGTTGCTATTTGTAATGCTGGCGGGGAGAAAGAGGTTGCTGAGCTTGCGGCGGCTCTCCGTCTGGCTTCGGAGAGAAACGGCTATGATTGGGAGATAGAAGAGAACGTCGTTGAGCGACAATGCGAGAAGGAATGGGTACGAGAAATCGAGCAAAAGATAATATCCGCAGATGTCACGCTCTCTCTCGCTTGCGGCCTTGGGGCTCAGACCGTTGCAGGTCTCTATCCCCATAAGGAGGTCTATCCCGGCTTGAACACCACCTTTTTGGGCGTACCAGAGGAGCAGGGAGTATGGAGCGAGGAATGCCTGGCCTGTGGCGATTGCATAATACACACGACTGGTGGGATCTGTCCAGTCTCCAGATGCGCGAAGAGCATGAGGAACGGTCCGTGCGGAGGCTCATCCGATGGAAAATGCGAGGTAAACTTGGAGATTGATTGTGCCTGGACGGCAATCTATGATCGGCTGAAGCTCCAGGGGCGGCTTGATCTGATCACCGCTTATATCGAGCCAAAGGACTGGTCCAAGAGCCACTCGGGCGGCAGGCGGAAGATAGTCCGCGAGGATTTGCTGATTCCGCCGACTGACAGAAGCGATTTGGAGGGGAAGAAATGACCTCGATGAGCAACCTCGAGAAGATCCTCTCTTCCGGAAAGTTTGCCGTTACCGCGGAGCTCGGGCCTCCGAGAGGAGCAGACCCTGCCCATATGATCGAGCTCGCGCGGAAGATAAAGGGTAGCGCGGATGCGTATAACCTGACGGATAATCAGACTGCTATTGTCCGCCTATCGAGTATTGCCTCTGCATCTCTCATAATGCAAGAGGGTCTCGAACCAGTCATTCAGATGACCTGTCGCGACAGGAATCGAATAGCGCTTCAGAGCGATCTCCTCGGTGCTTCCGCTCTGGGAATTAAGAATCTCCTGTGTCTGACGGGAGATCATCATACTTTTGGAAACGAGAAGTCGGCAAAGGGAGTCTTCGACTTGGATTCGATATCTTTGCTCCACATGTTCAGGAACATGAGAGATAGCAATAAACAACTGAGCGGTGAGGAGCTGGAATCTGCGCCGCAGGTATTTCTCGGAGCCGCTGAAAATCCTTTTGCTACCCCCTACGAGTTTCGCGCTCTTCGTCTCTTGAAGAAGGCAAATGCAGGGGCGCAATTTATCCAGACTCAGGCGATATTCGACATCGACTGGTTTGAGCGTTGGATGAGCGAAGTGAGAAAGCTGGGAATTCACGAGCGGGTGCACATACTCGGCGGAGTAATACCTGTGAAATCTGCCGGAGCAGCCAGATACATGAAGAATAAGGTTCCTGGGATGATAGTTCCCGACTCGATTATCAGACGTATGAAGGGTGCAAAAGAACCGAAGGAAGAGGGAATTCGAATCTGCATAGAGTTAATCGAGCGATTGAAGCAGATCGAAGGGGTTCATGGAGTACATATTATGGCTATTATGTGGGAGCAGATGGTCCCTCGGCTGGTCGAGGAGTCCAACCTGAGTCCGAGGCCGACCTTTTGAGTTCGTGATATAGCTCACCCATATTCGCTATCTTTTTAAACCGGAGCCACATATTCCGTTGGTATCCTTCTTTTAGGGTGCTTGCAGCAAGATTTGGAGGCAGCGAAGTTGGCAAAGATTAGAAGGGCTTTAATCAGCGTTTCGGATAAAACTGGCCTGGCGGATTTCGTTAAAGGACTCGCGCAGCTGGACATTGAGATTCTCTCGACGGGTGGTACGGCGAAGCTCCTGAGAGAGGCAGGCATTGATCTCGTTATTGTTTCTGATGTGACTGGCTTTCCGGAGATTCTCGACGGGAGGGTCAAGACGCTACACCCGAAGATTCACGGAGGGCTTCTTGCAAGGCGCGATTTGACGGAGCATATGGAGGCGATAAAGAAACTGGACATCGTCCCGATCGACATGGTAGTCGTGAACCTATACCCCTTCGAGAAGACGGTATCCAAGGAGGATGTCGGCATCGAAGAAGCGATTGAGAATATCGATATCGGGGGGCCTTCTATGGTGCGATCTGCAGCAAAAAATCACGAGGGCGTTGCTGTCATTGTTGATCCGAATGATTATGCGTCCATCCTCGAGGAGCTGAATTCGAGTCAGGGAGAGCTATCGACGGATACGCTCAGAACGCTCGCTGTAAAGGCTTTTTCGTTGACCGCGCGATATGATGCGGCAATCAGCAGCTACCTGAGAGATAGATTCACCTGCGAGCTGTTGCCTCCGAATATTTCGCTCTCTTTCACCAAGCTCCAGGATCTCCGCTACGGAGAGAATCCGCACCAGAAGGGGGCTTTCTATAAGCTCATGTCAGAGCGGGAGAGGCTCTCGATTGCCAATGCCGAGCAGCTGCACGGCAAGGAGCTGTCCTACTGTAATATACTAGATCTTGACGCCGCAATGTCCATATTGGTCGATTTTGAAAAACCGACTGCCGCCATCATAAAGCATATGAATCCTTCCGGGGTAGCCAGCGCGGGAACAATTGCACAGGCGTTCAGAACCGCCTACGATGCGGATTCGCTGAGCGCTTTCGGCTGCATAGTTGGGCTGAACAGAAATGTAGATGTTCCAACCGCCAAAGAGATCTCCGAGTATTTCGTGGAGGCAGTGATTGCCCCTGAGTATGATCCCGAAGCGCTCCAAATACTGAAACAGAAGAAGAATATCAGATTGCTCAGGACTGGTATTGCCATTCAGCGTGTTGCTAAGGATACCAAGCGCAGGATATACTCATATGTCAGAGGTGGGTTGTTGATCCAGACCGAGCCGTATGTAGAGATAAATCGTTCTCAGCTGAAGGTCGTGACTGAGCGAAAGCCGACGGATGAGGAGATAGATGCGATGCTGTTCGGTGTGAAGGTCTGCCGGCACATAAAGTCCAATTCGATACTGCTTGTTAAGGGCGAGAGAACCATTGGTGTGGGCGCGGGTCAGATGAGCCGTGTAGATGCCTCCATTATTGCAGGCATGAAGGCCGGCGAGGATGCGAAGGATAGCGTGCTAATCTCAGACGCCTTCTTCCCTTTCAGAGACGGCGTTGATGCAGCCGCAAAGGCGGGCGTGGCAGCTATCATTCAACCCGGAGGATCTATTCGAGACGAGGAGGTCATACAGGCTGCCAATGAGCATGGTATGACGATGGTATTCAGCGGCGTACGTCTATTCAAGCATTGAAAATAATGAGCTCGTACTGGTCGGAGAAATATTCCTTGCGTTAATACCTATCTTTCGATTTTTTCCAGACGAGTGCGGCTCCTTCGGAACTCGCGAGAGCCTCTATCTCGAACGGTACCCATCTGGGCTCAATGTCGAGCGATTTCATTTCCCTTATCCTAATGTATCTTCTCAGTCGCTCGTCCACCTTCATCTCTATTATTCCATCGCATGCGGCGACGATTTTATTGAACTGCTCGGGAGTATGCATCTCCTTGTGGAGAGTGATTGTTAGGGAGCCCTTTTTCTTCGCCACATCCGAAAGGCGTTTCAAAAATTGCTGTACCTGTGCTGGCGTGGAGTGGATATGCAGCGGCGATAGCGAGTCAAATATCACCCTTACTGGCTCGATGCTGGTTTCAACAGCCTGTTTGATTTGCTCCATGAGCTCAGGCAGATCGGTAGGATTACCAATTATCTCCTGATCCTCCGAGGTTGATGGTGTGCTGAAGCAGTCGATCAGCGTCATGTATGAGCCCTCCTGCTCCTCCGGCCTTATCCCATAGCTCTTCAGCTGCCTTCTCACAATTGTCGCCGAGGTATCGGCTTCGATCAGAACGACGCTCTGGTAGTTCTTGAGATAGAATGACGTCAAGTATGTGCAAAACTCGAATATTCCGGCATCGGGCGTTCCGACTACTAGCACCGAGTATTTTTCTGGAAACATTTACATCCACTAGCTCAAATGATTGCTTCACGAGGAGAGCATTACAGAATTGGGATGAGCTTCGGGCGGAAATCTCCCGGGTCTGGTGGTGTAAGAGCGTATGGATACGTGAAAGGCTCCTCACCGCTGATGATGGTGACGCCTGAGATCTTATCCATACTGATATGAGTATGAGCCAGATCGATGAGCTTGTTCAGCGATTTCGCCGATGGGGTCGCGATCGCGAGGAATATACCTCCAGCGTTGACCAATGCCGAAAGATAGTCCATCATACCATCGAGGACATTTCCGCCGTAGATCGATTCCAGGGTGTCAAATCCCGCAACGGTCAGATAAGGCTGCTCCGTCTCCTTAAGGGCATACTGGATATTCTGCCATTTCATGTCCACTGATATATCCTCTCCCTCGAGGGACATAGTATACTCTCTCGTTGCGTCCGTAGCCGCATGAGGCTCCAGTATTCTGACATGTTTGTCAAACTGATCTGAGGATAGAAACCCGACAATCTCCTCTCGGGCATCCTGAGCGCTGGTCTTCTTGGTGGGTATCCAGATCACACCTCTTCTACTCAAGGCAAAGCTTGAGATCATTGACGCCTCTATCGAGGCAGTCGAAGCTATTGGAACTCCTCTTCCGAGCTCCATTAGGATTAAGCTTCCTCTTCGCAGGCCGCCACCTATCATGGAATCGAGGTCCGCCATCCCCGTTGAGATCAACTTCGTTGGCGTTTCCTCAGGCGGTGTGAACGGAGTTTGTGTCTCGGGCTTTGCATATCTCCAGTATTCGAAGGTCCTCACCCTGCCTCCCAGCAAGGTATAGACATACTGTGGCTGATCGATCATGCATCCTCTGAGCTTCAGTATATCGAGCACTCTGATCCTCTTTTCTCCCTGCCTCATCAGGCTAAGGTAGATCACCCCATCGCCCAGGTAATCCAGCAGCGGATCTGGCGTTTCGAGAATATACACGACATTGGTCCCGACGCCTTCAACCAGATCTCTCTGGAGCGCGTTCATTATCTTCGCTGAGTGTACACCATATTTCTCTGAGAGTGCGTCAATACTATCGATTATGACGAGTGTTCTGTCCGGAAGTGCCCTATCAACGACATCGTACGCCATCTCTATCTCGGGCATCAAGGAGCCCACGGTGACGATAATCTCCCCTTTCCCGGCGGGTGTGGCTATCGTTTCCTCCCCGGCCTCTATATTTCCCTCGAGCTTAGCCAGCTCTCTGCGAGGTGCGTTCTTTCTCTCCGGTTTGAGTTCATCCTTTATCTGTGCCAGGCCGAGCAATATCTTATCCATATCCATTTCGGTATCGGCCTTTTTTCTCAATCTCTTTCTCGCCTTCAGTATCTCTCCTTCGCGTATCTTCTCCTTCAGCCAAGGGAATTGATTGAAGAGGGATTGATCGGACACTCTCGTTGACATGTAATAGCTCTGCTGTACATGCGCCATCTCCTCGATTATCTGCAGAGCCATTGTCGTTTTCCCGGTGCCTGCCATGCCCCGCAGGATCAATGAGTGTCCTCCGAGACTTGACATAAAAGACAGAATCTCATGCGGAAATGATCTCGTCATCTGGCCTTCGGCTATCATTTACTTTTCACCTCTTTATATATCGGATCAAATTGTAGGAGCTCCATAGCTCATTCCTCATTTTCATCAGCTCTATCCTCTTCTCCTTCTTTGGGTCTCACGAGGCCGCTGATCGCCTCTTCCTCCTGTTCGGGCAGGAGCTTGATCTCCTTCCATTCTCCCCCGAAGTCCTCCACCTCTCCCGTAACCATCTGGAACCTGACTCTTAGCTTACCACTTTCGAAGAATATGTACGCATTCTTCAGCATAGACTGGTAAAGCATTATCCTCTTTCCCTGCTGAGTGAGAGCACGATCGACCGCTTTAAGGAGGCCGGACTTTTCCAGGACATGTATTCTCCTATAGCATGCAGCAATTGGTATGTCCAATCTCTTGCTCAGCTCAAGCGCGTGCTTTGGCTTTCTCGCACATGCCACGAGTATCTTCGCGGCGTATGTATCCATTATCAGCCGACATGCTTCAATCGGATCCAACTGCCTTTGCCTCCGCTGGTACGGGATCCCCTATCGTTTTCCCTCCTATCTCTTCTCCGAGATAACCCTGCCTCCTAACAACAAAAGCACTCACTTGCAATCGCAGTTCGGAGGAGGCCCAAGGAGGATCTTACTGACTGAGCCGTGTAAGGGTTGCGCCCTCTTATCATTTTTTCTGTACTTATCAACTGTGAAAATATGTTCTGAACAGGTGATTTTCATGTTCCTCGCGGATATTTCCCATTGATGATCTGAGGCTAATTGTCTCACTCCGCATTCTAAACAGATTCTAAATATCCGAAATTTCTTGGAAGATGCATGAGTCGGGTGCGGATAGAAGCAGTGGGCATGAGCCGCTTTGGAAGGAGAGAAGAGACTCTTCTGGAGCTCTGCCGCGAGGCAATTGATAATCTCTCGCAATATTCCGATCCAGCCGATGTTGAGGCGGTTTTTCTCGGCACTATGAATCCCGAGGAATTTACCTCTACAAGCAATCTTGCCGCGGCGATTTGCGATGTCGCATGCCTGAGCCCAGTGCCTGCGGTGAGAGTCGAGACGGCCTCGTCTACGGGTGCAGCCGTTTTCCATGAGGCCGTGAGAGCAGTCAAGTCGGGCGAGTTCGAGCGAGTCCTTTGTATTGCTGCGGAAAAGATGACTCATCTCGATACCAAACGGACAACGAAAATACTTGCAGAGGTGCTTGCGCCAGTGGAAAGAAAATATGGTGCTACAATGCCAGCAATTGCCGCCATGATCGCGAGGCGTTATATGCATGAGCACGGCATGTCGAGAGAGATCCTCGCGAGAGTTCCCGTGAAAAATCATTCAAATGGCGCATTAAATCCGTTCGCGCATTTTCAGAAACAGGTGGATATAGAAAAGGTACTCGGAGCCAAGATGGTCTCGGATCCGTTGACGATTTACGATTGTGCACCGATCTCCGATGGCGCCTGCTGCGCGATCCTTTCTGTGAAATCTGGCGATGTGGAGTCACTCGGTCTCGGACAAGCTACAGATACATTGGCCGTTACTGATAGAGACTCTCTGACCTCATTTCGCTCGACCAGGATAGCCGCCAAGAAAGCCTATGAATCGGCAGGAGTCCAACCATCTGATATAGGAGTTGCGGAAGTTCATGATGCTTTTTCCGCGTTTGAGGTCATTGACAGCGAGGATCTGAGGCTATTCAAGCCAGGCCGGGGATGGAAAGGATTGGAAAAGGGGGAGACAGAGCTCAACGGTTCCATTCCTATAAATCCCTCCGGCGGTCTGAAGGCTCGGGGGCATCCCGTTGGTGCGAGCGGGCTATCTCAAATAGTAGAAATATATTGGCAGCTGACAAATAACGCAAATAAACGCCAGGTCGATGCGAAAAAAGGCATTTGCCAAAGTATTGGGGGATTGGCCAACAACAATTTCGTGACCATATTGGGGGCTGTGAGATGATCGAGGGATCAGAATGCAGATGCGGGTTCAAGACCATATCAATGAGAGTTTCATGTCCCAGATGCAAGAAATCAATGAATCATGCGAGCTTCCCTGACGAAGGTAAAGTGCTCTCCTACACCCGACTTCAGGTGCCTCCTGAGGGTTTCAATGCGCCCCTGGACATCGTGATGGTAGAGATAGATAGTGGGCCAAAACTGGTCTGCTGGACAGATAGTTCCTTGGAGGTAGATCAGCGGGTCAGAGTATTTTCGGATCAAGGGATGCTCCGCTGCATCCCGCTGTAACGCCTTTTTCCGATCGAAGAATTACTCGAAGGGTGCCTCTCTGGCACGGATAATCGAGAACTCTTTGCCGAGCGAGGAAACCTTCTGCTCGATGAAGCTCTCCAGATTCTCGCTCCCTTGCTTGCATTTCGATATATCTGCTATGATCTCGTACAGCATCTCCTTGTAATATATCAGAACCTGCGTGTATCCCGCGAGAATATTTATCTTCTCGCTCGCCATCGCATTAGAGATCTCGTAAACCGCACCTGGCTTGTCAGGAATTATGAACTTCAGGCGCCATAATTTCGTCTCCTCGGGGAGAAATGAGATGGATAGAATCCATGAATCTGTATCCCCGATCAGCATTGTCTGTGCGTCTCTTTTTCCGAAGAAACTCAGGTATGTTTCAGGCAACTTTAGAATCCCATTCTCGATGATAGCGGGCTTCTTCTCCGTCTCTCGCAGGACCCTAGTTGTCACCCTCGGATTGTTTGCAGCCGAGCCCATTGCATATCTCTCCGCCAGGTGGGATGGCTCGGTAGTCAATGAGTCGATAAGGGAGACGGACGGATCCTGAGCCTCCTTTGCCTCCTTGAACTCCCTCTCGAGGTTCTCTCGGTCGCCGTAAAATGAGAGATCGATGAGCATCACCCATGTCATGACGATCGAGGGCATGAGGGCGACGCTCTCAGAGTTTAAAATATCAATATTGCGCTTCTTTAGAAATCCGGCGCATTGAGCAAGCGCCCCTTCCTGATCCATTATCTGGAAGGTCGCGTAGCAGATCTCCCTGTAATTCTCAGGGCCGAAAGGTGATATTACCACCTCATACGAGGAGCGTCCATCACTTTCGTACTTGAACATAGTCGTGAAGACTTCGCTATTATCCAGTAGGCCCAGTGGTTCTGCGATCTTCTCGCCGATCGCAATCTTTCCGTCGCGCATCCGCTTGAAGCTCCAAAGCTTCATTCTATAGCAGTCTCCGATTTCGGCGTTAAGTGATATCAGATAATAAGAGCTTTCGATTTTCGGTTCTGTTGCGTTGACGGGACTTACTGCCGTTTTTCATTCATCGCACTTATGCTTTCAAAGAAAAAACATATCTGACCGGTCGCCGCGCTTTTATCCCAGTCCAGTAACCGCATCGAGAACAACGATATCCGATATTCACCGATCCCCCGTAGACGGTCAAGTTTCTAACACGCTTCATTCGCTGATCGCACACAGGACAGGTATTGGAGACGGTCTTATCCTCGGAATCTCGGGCGATTATACCGATTCTTGCAATTCCGCTCTCGATCGCCAACCTTCTGACGCGCTCCTCTGCCACTGCATAATCTGGATCCATGCTGCTCAGCTCCTTTCTGACAAATTCGGTCAGCTTCCTCTGTGAGTTCACCAGGGCATGTCTTGCCAGTGTTCTTTTTATAGCCTCAGTGACCTCTTCATCCGTCGGGAGCTTATATGTCATCCTAAAGGGGAATTCCCTTTGGTCGTAATATTTTCTCGGATAGCTCCTCTCGCTTATATCGAATAATTGCGTGATTTCCATCATTTCAATTCCTTGCGCACTAAGGGAAACCAATAAATCTCGTAAACCCATGATAGCTGGTGCCCCCTGGGGTGGCTCCTTAATGAGAAAGAGAATAATCATAATGGGCGCGGCTGGCCGAGATTTTCATAATTTCAATATCTACTTCAGGGACAACGAGCTGTACGAAGTCGTAGCATTCACCGCGGCTCAAATACCGAATATAGCGGGAAGAAGCTATCCGCCAGCACTTTCAGGAAAATTGTACCCGCAGGGGATTCCGATCTATCTGGAGAATGAATTGCCGTCGCTCATCGAGAGATTTGCTGTTGAGCAGGTCATTTTTGCATATAGCGATATTTCTCACCAGGAGGTAATGCATAAAGCCTCCATAGTCTTGGCTACTGGAGCGGATTTTCGGTTCATGGGTGGAGCTCAAACAATGCTCAAGGCGAATGTACCCGTCTTGGCCATATGTGCAGTTAGAACTGGCTCGGGCAAGAGCCAGACGACGAGAAAGGCGGCCAGAATCCTTAGAGAAAAGGGAAGGAAGGTCGTAGTCGTGAGACATCCGATGCCATATGGCGTCCTTGAAAAACAGATCTTGCAGAGATTTGCCACATTTGAAGATCTTGATAAGCACGAATGTACCATTGAGGAGCGAGAGGAGTATGAGCCCCATTTGGAGCGGGGAATTATTGTTTATGCGGGTATCGATTACGAGAAGATTCTTCGTCAGGCCGAGAAAGAGGCGGATATTATCATCTGGGACGGCGGCAATAATGATACTCCTTTCTACAGGCCAGATCTTCACATTACTATGGTTGATCCTCACAGAGCAGGACATGGGATGAAATATCATCCCGGGGAGACTAATCTCCGGATGGCTGATGTTGTCATCATCAACAAGATGCATACGGCGGATAAGGAAGCGATATTGACCTGCAGGGAAACGATATCAATAGCTAATCCGAAGGCCACGGTCATTGAGGCAACATCGCCCATCAAGGTCGATAGACCGGATATGATCAGGGGAAAGAGAGTACTGGTAGTCGAGGACGGACCTTCCGTTACTCATGGGGGTCTTCCATTTGGTGCCGGCCTAATGGCAGCTGAAGATAATAGTGCAAAGGAAATCGTTGATCCAAGAGAAAAAGTGGGAGGATCGTTACTCGAAACTTTTAATAGGTACCCTCATCTAAAAAAAGTGCTTCCAGCAATGGGCTATGGAATGGAGCAGATTCGAGAGCTCGAGAAGACGATAAATTCAATTGAGTGTGATGTTGTTGTTTCCGGCACACCAATTGATCTCAATCGAGTGCTGAAAGTAAACAAGCCGATAATACGCGTCAAGTACGAATTAAAGGAGATAGGCCATCCGAACTTAGAGGATGTGCTGGCGGATCTGTGAGTATTAGATCAGGGGTTATGCCAAAATGTTTACAAAGGATCTGATGAGCTCCCTCTCGTTCATCTCCAATTTCAAAAACATAATGCGGGAGTGGCCGAGCTGGACAAAAGCGCGGGACTTAAGCCCTTTTCTATTAATTGGAAAGGTGAGAGATCCCGTCTCGTAGGAGTGCGAGGGTTCGAATCCCTCCTCCCGCACCATTAATCTCCTGTGATCAATTTCTAATAGGAGACATTATCAAAGACAATTGAGAAGCATCTCAAGTTCACTAAAGACTATCAGAATTCGAAAGCAAAAGTTCCTTAATGGGTAAAGGTCAAAGAATGCTTATTGAATGCAACGTCTAACCTTCCTATGGAAGATGAATTCCTGATGATCGATTAGGATGAACTGAAAAATGTATGGAAACCTAATGCTGGATAAGGTGTTCTGTGAACTCGGTTAATAAAAAATCATGATTTTGATTTATATTTTAACTATCTAATGGCATCCAGGATTTCTGAAAGCTTTGTCTCGAAATTTTCCTTCTCCACCAGGGTTCCTGTCACGATAATATCTGCTCCTGCATCGACGAGCGAACTCGCTATGCTTCCGTCTCTTATTCCGCCACCGACTACCAGTGGAATGTTAATTTCCTCTTTCACCGCTCTCACCATGTTCGCCGGAACAGGCTTATCCGCTCCGCTTCCAGCCTCCAGATATAGTAGCTTCATGCCAAAATTTTCCGTGGCGATCGCATATGCCCTTGCAGTCTCTATGTCATCTCTTCTCAGCAACTGGACATCACCAACCTCGCCAACCTTCATACCCGGCTCAACAATAACATAGCCCATTGGGATCGGCTCAATGCCCAGTTTCTTTATGGCGGGAGCGGCTGCGACCTGTTCTCCTGCCACATTCTTGACATTTCTCGAGTTTAAGAGGCTCATGAAATATATCGCATCGCAAAATCGGCTGATCGCTCTGGCGCCAGCCGGAAAATATATAACCGGTTTCGAAGGCGCCGCGGATTTTATCTTTTTAACCGTCTCGTCTAAATTCTCCTGGGTCACTCCAGTAGAGCCTCCGACCATGAAAGCATTAGTTCCCAACCTATCTGCGATGTCAGCTATCTCCGCGCTTCTCGCGGCAGTCTGCCTAGCGGGATCCAGCAGAGTCATGTGCATTTTCTGCTTCTTCAGGGTTGAAAGTATGTATTCGATGACCTTCATATTGGTACACCAACCACAAAGGCGGCTAAAGCCACAATCATAGCCACCTTAAAGAGATTCTGCCCAAATAATGGATTTCTTAGCTGCAAGACCCCTCCAATTATAAAAAGAGCATCTGCCACCAGAACTATATAAAGATAGGCGATGGTCAATTGATCCAGTAAATATGGGATCGTAGAGAGAGCAACCGCAGCGAGGATAGCTATCAGAGCGATATATCCCGCCTTCTTGCTGCCGATTCGCTTTGGAAGGCTCTTCCTGGAGATATCACCCTCTATGTCCTGAACATCCTTGACTATCTCCCGGCCAAGAGTTGCAAGACACGCCAATGATGCAAGAATGAGAGTTCGATCAGCTCCGTCCATTATGGCGCCGCTGAATATGAATAAGGCGGCAACCAGTAGGGCTATTGTGATATTCCCGACGAATCCTGCGTCTTTCAGCCGTTGCTCGTAGGCGATCATCGCGATCAGTGCTAAAACGACGATAGATGCCGAAAGGAAATTTAAGAAAGCACTGAGAATCAAGCAGAGGGCAAAGAGAGTCGCAGAAGAATAGAGTGCTGACTTACGGGATATCGTCCCTGTTACCAGAGGTCTCCTAGGATGAGCTGCTCTGTCATTCTTTATATCGGAATAATCGTTGAGGGCGTTACCCGCACCCACAAAAAGAATCACCACAACTATCCCGATTAGCAGATCTTCTATTCTCTCACCTATACCCTCCCATCCAGTTGCCAATAGAACTGCTGGGAGAACTCCCAATGCGGCAATCAGTCCGTTCCAGAGTCGCAGCAGCTTCGCGTACTCAACTATTATGTTATGTCTACTCATCCTATTCCGCCATCAGAGACATTTGGTATATTATCTTCACTCCTTTTAGGTCGTTTTCCTCAAATAAGGAGTGGCCGTGAATTTCCGCTACTTCCTGTTGTATATCAACTTCCACCATAATATTGACAAGCTCAAAATCATTAAATGCACCATATAATATGGGAAGCGAGATGCAGCCCCAGCAGGAGCAGGACGCTGCCGCGGAGATCGAATTAATCAAGGGGATTGTTTCGAAATATTTCCCGGTTTACGAGACTAAGCTAAGCCACGATTCCGTCTCGTTTCATTGTCGGGTAGAACCCGTGTTGCTAGAGGAACATTTTAGCAGGTTGCGAGAAGAGCTGGGCTCGCACGGGTACACACCAATTATTACTTACAAAGGCGGCGAACATATCGTCATTGTTGGAAAGCTTCCCGAGATTAAACGCAGAGGTATCCGGGTCAATATCGTCATGCTATCTCTTACAATTTTGACGACGATTGTCGCCGGGACGATCCTCTGGAAGGACTTTATTGGAGAGACGACGGGTCCCTTCTTTACGATCAATTCAGTGCTGATGGGGGCTTTGACCTTTTCTCTACCACTAATGGCTGTTCTGGGAATTCACGAAATGGGCCATTATCTGATGGCCAAGCATCACGGCGTTCCCGCCTCGTTGCCTTTCTTCATTCCTGCTCCACCGCCTCTTCCGCTTGGGACATTTGGCGCGTTCATTTCGATAAGAGGGCCTATGCCCAATCGGAAAACATTATTTGATCTGGGAGTTGCAGGACCAATAGCGGGATTCTTAGCAACGATACCCGTGGCAATAATCGGAATGATTCTCACAGGCGGCGATGCAAGACCTATACCTGATGAAACTGGGAACATTCTTGTTATGATGGCTCCACTGATCTATAATTTACTCCAAATGCTCGTACCTATATCAGGCGAGTATCTACTTCATCCCACTGCCTTTGCCGCATGGGTTGGGTTCCTGGTAACGGCTATCAACCTGCTTCCTGCCGGTTCCCTCGATGGAGGTCACATTGCCAGTGCGATGTTTGGTCAAAATGCTAAATATATCAGTTGGGCAGCGGTGATAGGTCTTTTCATTCTCGGGATGTTCTATCTCGGCTGGATGTTGTTTGCTGTGATTATTCTCTTCCTCGGTATGCAACATGCGCCACCTCTCAACGATATCACCATACTTTCCCCGAAGCGCAAGTTGATTGGAATTGGAATGGTTGCAATGCTCATCGTCTCCTTTGTTCCCATACCATTCTCATATGCAGTGCCCGACTACAGCTTTGACGCACAACTTCAGGGTACCGATTACGGCAATGTATCAGCATCGTTTAATCACACCTTTGTCATTCTCGTGAATAGTACAGGCAACATGAATACAACGCTTGTTTTCGAGCTATCTCCGTCCGATTATGATGAGCTGTCATTTGATCTCAAATATCGGAGCAACGGGGAGAATGTTTCAGCCAGTACACCCAACGAGTTGGAGCTTCCCGTAACAAGCAACTTGACAATATGCTTCTCTGTCTATCTCACGTCTCCTGTCCTAGAGGACAGAGATGTGAACCTGACAATTGTAATAGTCGCCGAGGAGGACACGAGCTTCAGGCGAGAGATACCAATATATGTGAAAGAAATTTCCGGAAATTACGAGTTTTGGGTTGAGCCCAGTAGCGATGCGATTGCACCAGGAGAAATTAAGAAGTTCTCCATAATCGTAAACAGTTCTTCGCTATCCAATATCTCCCTGGATATGATCGCTATTATGCCTATGAATTGGAGTGCAGGGCTGTATTTAGATGACGATACCAACGCCACAAATCAACTTGATATTCTCCTCGAACCCCTCGAGAATATTTCCTATACTCTGGTTATTCAAGCACCTCTATCAGCATCTTCTGGCGATTCTGTAATCATCGAGATCAGAAGCACTTCTGAGGATTTGCAGGAAACCAGAATTAAAGAGCTTTCCCTATTGATTGAGTGAGCGTTTTTCACCTCAACTCGAGTACAACGAAATTCCTCGTCAATGACCTATGCACTCTTATCGAAGTCTTTCTCAAGAGCTTGAAATCCTGTTCGTAGTCAAGAGTATCGATTTCTGGGATGACAATTCCAACTCGTCCGTTAACGACTAGATTCTCGGAGAACGCAACGAGAGCACGAGAATATAGCTGTTCTATCGGCTCTCTTCTGGTACTTGCCGATCTACCATACGGGGGATCCGTTACAATGCAATCGAACTTCTCACCAAAATCCCCCATTTTTCCGACATCCATTTGCTCTAGATGCACTGAGAGCTTGAGATTTCCAAGATTTACTTCGCTACCCTCGATCATCTTGTCTGAAATGTCGGAACCAAATGCCTCCATCCCCATCATCGCAGCTTCTATCAGAATTGCGCCAGTACCGCAGAATGGATCGAGAATCTTGCTATTCACAGATCTTGCAGTGAGATTTATAAGGGCGCGTGCTAGCCTTGGATGTATTGAGATTGGAGAGACAAACGGAAGATATCTATTCTTTCTCTTCTCATACTGACCTCTGTCAATCTTCGCTATCTCTTTGCCAATATGGGCTTGATCTCCGATATAGATTCTGAACCTGGTATGAGGTTTAATGAGATCTATTTTAGTTTTACTTGCGAGAATTGCCCCAAATTCTTTCGTCAGCTCAGTGACATTGAAATCTTCCCGTTTTCCCTCAGCAATTCTAATGCTGATAGCAGCACTTTCAATCTCAGAGAGATTGATTGACTCAATCGCCGATGTGAGATGATCGAACTCAACACTCGCGATATATTCGCTGAGATAGTGAGATAGTGCAATTCTATTCGTGAATTGATCGGGTAAAGCATCGGCGTCGAATATTGCCGCAGTAGAATCTCGCTCGATAAGCTCAACGTTTCCAGAACATCTCAACAGTTCCTCTACTTCCCATATCGGAAGATCAGGATGTTCTCCAGAGAGCTCGAACAGATATTTCATATACCTCACGGGGATAGATTTGGCATATATAGTATTCAACTCTTTTTTAAAAAGTGTCGGACTTAATTCTATAGTGGATTCTGAGATCATCCAATCTGAAGACTATGATAAAAGAGGGTAGCTTAGGGATTCTTTTTCAGCTGTCGACCTGTAATTTCATTCACATTTCTTAGGAACTCTTCTTCGCGAGCCAAAGGAATTGTTGCTCCGGCGGCTACAGAATGCCCACCACCCGATCCTCCGATTGGTACGGAGGAGAGTCGCAACGATTCGGAAAGATCTATTCCCATTTCTACGAGGCTGCGAGTCGCTCTTGCGGATACCCTCAATGTTCCTTCGCTTTTTGAAAGGGCTAAAGTGGGCTTGTCTTGATCCAGCAGATACTGCATTGAGATTCCACATATAGCCCCCGCCAGCGCAGGATTCGTCGGATGTATTATCTGTATATTATCCATTTTCTTCGCCTCGCTCTCCTCAATATTTCTCAATGCTGCAAGCAAGGCTCTTACATAGTCGCCTCGGTACTTTGTTGCCTCTTGCAATGCGTTCAGATCTCCCAGACAAAAAGCCAAGCCAACACCAGGATGATCGGTTCTTCCACAGGCGTTCAGAAGCTGAGTAAAATCATCTATTCTGAGCCCGTTTGCGGAGATTGTCAGCAGATCGCCTGAAATCTGACGGATCGTTTCATAGCTACATCCCTGCGTCAGTAATCTCAAAGTCAGCAGAGAAAGCAACCGACGGCGATCCATCTCCTCCATATCACGATATCTACTGCTGGCATCAAATCCTCCATTTGCCAGAAATTTCTGTACCTCCTCCTCGTGACCAGAAAGGCCCCTGAAGTACGGGTCTACTGAGTCGGCTATCATGCCTAGCATCTTCTCACCCGATAGGTGAAGGCCGTTGCTCTTCGTGACTAGCCCTCGTTCTATAGCACCTTCCACAATCGCGGAGTTCAGAGATGAATATCCGTCGAGATGCTGCATATCGCCAATAACGCCGGCAATGGCGAGCGGAGCGGATGCCCAATTTTCTTCGCTCATCGCCTCGCATACTATGAATGTCAAACTGCTCGCGGAAAGATCTCTCATACCGTCAAGACCAAAGAAGTGAGGATTCACCTGCATGACCTTCTCGGAGTCTCGCAGAGGCTTATGATGATCGAGTACCAGCACATCTCCGTCCATGGCTTCGAGGCCTTCAATTTGTCCAGAACCCATGTCGAGGAATAGAGTACAATCATTATTCTCCTGTGCAATTCGCTCGACCGCTTGTCGATCCAGACTTTTCGTAATAGTTGTCTGAAAGGCAATATCTGCCCTTTTGAGAGAAGAAATTGCTACTCCGGCAGCTGTGATGCCATCGGCATCGTAATGAGATATTACTCGAACGAAGGATTGCTTTCCGAGCAGTTTAACGGCATCCCTCACGCGAGCAGAAAATTCTATAGGGAGTGCAATGCTCCCATTCATAATGTACCACCTCATTCAATCTCGAGCTTTGCAGACTCGAGCGAGTACTTCCAACCCTCTGGTAGCACCCCTTCTCTGTCGTAATATTTTGATAGGCGTCTAATCTTTGCCTCAATCAGATGAAGCCCTCTCTTGTTATGGAGATCTCTTGGATTCTTTTTCAGGTGATCATTGAGCTGTACAGCACGTTTCATTAGCTCCTGAAGATCCTCAGGCAGCCGAGGATAGATTTCTCTTTCTTTCAAAATCTTGCTTATACTCTTGTTCGTTATGAGCTTGACAGAGGGAATTCCGTACTGGTCGCGGAGAATTAAGCCAATAAGTGCAGTATCCTTCCCCTCATTTGCGAGCTTTTGAACGATCTCTTCGATCTCCTCAGGCTCCATAGTTATCCATTCGGGCTTCTGTTTAATAAGCGGCTTCTTCGATCCAGATGAGCCTCTTCGCCTTGCATGCATTCTTGCCATTTTCTTCGACGCCTCTTTCATTGGCCAACTTGGAGTAATTCGCCTATAGACTCGCTATTAATATACTTTTTGAGCACTTCTCGAGCCCTCTGGAGCATCAATTCATACTCCTGTCTCGGAAAGGAGAGATTTTCGGGCAGCTCATCAAACAACCTAACTTCCTCGATTTCTTCAGATATGGACTTTTCGGCTTCGTGTGCAAGGCCGAAATAGATGATGCCTTCTGAAAGAGGAGAATTGGAGATTGGAACGAAGCTCATTCCAGTCTCTTCGCGAAATTCCCGCAGCATAGCCTCATCGATCTCTTCCCCTTTCTCAACGCTTCCGCCAGGCATTTCCCAGCTCCTATCCCTGTGGCGAACCATAACGAATCTATCGCCAACAAAGGCGATCGCATAGACGAATCTCATGCCTTTGGCCTCTTTACCAGGATCGCAAAATGATCTTTCGCAAACGCTCCCAGATCAATGGGTTGTTCGACATTATAACCGCTCTTCCGGATGGTTGAGAGGGTTTTTTGTGCTATCGATATTGGGATAGCGGCGACATCTATTGATCTGCACTTCAGCATTAACATTCCCGTCCGACAGCTGTGATGCCCCATATTGAAAAGGAAGATATCCACCTCGTCTCTTTGCGCCACATCGACATACAGGTAATCGGCATCGGAGAGAATTCCCGAAAGCAGATCTGCATCTCTTGCATTGCCAAGGATGGGCACAACATTCGGGCGATCTGAGCAGTTTGATAACAGTCCCCTGAAAGCCCTCTTAGAGACCTCGACTGCGTAGACGCGCCCTTCGTCCACGATGTCCGAGATGTGGCTGACAGTAGTACCGGTTGCCGCACCGAGATATAGCACTGTATCATTTCGTCCAAGATCTCCACACCGATGTGACAGTAGCATGTACGCCGCCATCTTGCTCCTTCTCTGGTCCCAGCGACGAAGCTCTTCCCCTCCAGCATTCACCAGAGGCTCGCCATATATGGCGTGTCCCGGTACGAGATTCCGAGTGTATAGATGATGTCCGTCGCTCATTACATTGGGGCAGTCGGTTGGCCTGAAAACTTCCATGTCATCAAGATCAGAGCGCAACGTGGATATATGCCTTACCCGGAGAAGAGATGATACCATTAGGAGGAATCATTTTATCTGGAACTATTCCTAGGATATCGCGCCATGAGACAGCAGCTTGAGAAGATCGCCGATCAAGTTTCGAAAAGGATAGCCGATCTTCCGATCGGATTTGAGGGCGATGCGGAGGTGGGAGTAGGTGCCAGCGGCTCAGCCACATCGAGAATCGATAAGATAGTAGAGGATACGATAATCGATTTTGTCCGGAAGGAAGATTTTCGGCTCAATATCCTGAGCGAAGAGATAGGTATCCTGGATCTTGGCGGGGATAGGATGCTCGTTGTAGATCCGCTCGATGGGACGGCAAACTTCAATTCTGAGATACCATTTTTCGCGGTCTCACTCGCGATTGGTACAGATAGAATGAGCGATGTCTCGTACGGTTTGGTCCGGAATCTGGTGAACGGGGAGAGTTACTATGCGGAGAAGGGAAAAGGTGTATGGCTTAATAATGAGCCGATCAGAACAAGAGCCTTCGTCAAAGAGACATCCCTATTCCTCGCCTATGTGGGAAGAGATGCTGACAACGGCACTTGGGCGATCGCCAATATGCCGCGGCGCATCAGATCTCTCGGATGCGCATCGCTTGAGATGTGCCATATAGCTCGAGGAAGGGCAGATGGCTTTTATTTCAATTGCAAGGACTTTTCCAAGAGAATGCGGATTGTCGACATTGCCGCCAGCGCGCTAATACTCAGAGAGGCCGGAGGAGAGATATACGACTTGAATGGTTCTCTGCTCGATATCAAATTCAACCTGGATGATAGAGCTAACTTCATGGCGCTGGGGGATCCCAGCATCAAGGAGATGATATTGTGAAGATTGGTATAATAGCCAATCCCGAGCTGAAAGGGCTAAACGGGTTTCTGCGGAGAGCCTTGGCAGCATTAGAGGGGCACGAGGTTATTATGGAGGACTGTATCGCCGAGAAACATCCCTCGCTATCGAGGTCCATTAAGGAAATTCTTGTAGATGCAATTATCACGCTCGGCGGCGACGGAACTGTACTCTATACTGTGCAGAACATTCCGAAGCAGGTCCCCATCCTACCAGTAAGAGCAGGTCTTCTGGGCTTCCTCTCCGAGATAGATGTGACCGATCTGGAGGAGGGGATTGAGCGCTTATTATCAGGGAATTACTCCGTTGAGGAGAGGATGAGGCTCTCTTCGAGGGTGAACAATATCGCGCTCCCTGATGCTCTCAACGAGGTGGTGATTCATACCTCGCAGGTGGCGAGATTGAGGCATTTCAATGTCAAGGTTGATGGACAACTCGCTGCCACAATCAGAGCAGACGGACTAATAGTGGCTACTCCGACAGGATCCACCTCATACTCGCTGAGCGTTGGAGCCCCGATTCTGGATCCGAGATTAGATGCCTTTGTGATCGCGCCGATCGCGCCTCTATGGAACACGGTAAAGCCGATGGTTGTGCCTGCCACGAGTCAGATCCAGGTAACCCTGGAGTTCCCGAAGAGCTGTTCGGTAGTTGCGGATGGCAGAGATGAGAAGCAGTTCGAGGGAGGAGAACGGGTTGAGATATTCAAGTCAAATATGCCAGCGAAGTTCATCAGATTTGATCAGAACTTCTTTCGCAGGATGAGGGAGAAGCTTCAAGAAGCTATCGGAGTCCAGGCCTCAATATTTTACAAAGGGAGCGAATGAGCCCAGTTAAGAAAGGGAAAGTCATACGCCTTCGTTCGAATAGGATCGTGCTATTATTATTGTCAATGATATTCGTTGGGATCTCTATCTGGCTTATCGTTTCAAGTCTGGTAGTGATGCGTCAATGGATTACTGAGATCATAGGAATCGTTATCGGTCTCTTGATCATGTCTATCTCGATCGTCTTTCTGATCTCGCCAATATTTTTTGAAAATCTAATAACTCCGACAAAATTGGTTCTGAGGTTCGGTCTCCTCTTCAGGCTCGAGCTTCCACTGGGTGAAATTGCAGAGGCCAGCGAAGCTCGTTTGAGTACAGGGATACCGCTCATTCTCGGTATGGGGGTGAGATACTCTCTTCTGGACCGCCGATTGCAGGTACTGAGATCTAGAAGGGGCATTGTAAAGCTGAGGCTCAAGAAGAATCTCATCTACGGGAGAATATTCAAAAGAATCATCGAGGTGATAGTATTGGATGTTTCCGATCCGGAAGAGCTATTGCGAAGAATTGCCGAAAGCGACATCTCTGGGTGAACTAGATGAGTATATTAGGTAAGGATCCGCGGGATCAGGTGAGGTCGATACGAAGGAAGACACTCAATATGATCCTCGAGGCATCGAAATCCTCCCATCCCAACGAGTTCGGAGCATTACTTCGCGCAAAGGAGGGAGTGATAAACGAGCTGATCCTCCTTCCCGGAACAATATCTGGAAAGCGTTCAGCCATCTTTTATCTTCATATGCTTCCAATTGATTTCTCGATTATTGGAACTGTTCACTCTCATCCATCGCCAAGCTTCCATCCTTCGGGGGCCGATCTCAGCTTCTTTGAACGCTTCGGTAGAATACACATCGTCGTCCGTCATCCATATACGGAGAACGATTGGGCGGCGTACAATCTACGCGGTGAGCGGATCGATCTCGAGATAACGGATTGAGAGATTCAGAGAATCCGACTTCTCCGGACGACATAGCCTGAAACCATGGCGCCTGGACCTATGAAGCTTTCCTCCTCAATGATCGTGCCAGGTTCGATAGAAACATTTATTCCGATCTTTACATCGTCGCCGATAATTGCCCCCAACTTTCTTCTCTTCGAGCTAACTCTTTTTCCATCTATGATGACTGGAACAGGTCGGTTATCCAATCTCAGATTCGCAACCTTTGTCCCCGCACCGAAGTTGCATCTTTCCCCGATGACGCTATCCCCGACATAGCTATTGTGCGGGACCTTGGTGTCATCCATGAGAATGGAATTCTTCATCTCGACTGCATTGCCGACCTTGCACCTGTTCCCGAGCGAGGTGCTTGGGCGTATGTAACAGTTGGGTCCGATCACGCAATCTCGACCTATGTATACAGGGCCAATAATGTACGCACCTGATAGAATCTCGGTACCTTCACCCACATGTACAGGCCCATTCAATGTCGCCCCTGGCTCTATATCTCCCTTCATCTCGGGAACCATCTCCTTCATGATTATCTCATTCGCCGTTAGAAGCTCCCAGGGGCGAGCAATATCCAACCATCCTTTTTCGATGACATAAGCCCTCAATTTCTGCTTTTTCATCAGAAGAGTGAGGGAATCGGTCAGCTCATACTCTCTTCTGGGTGAAAGAGCGGTCTGTTCTATGAACTGGAATATGTCGGGGTTGAGAACATATACGCCAGCGTTGACCAGATTGCCGCGTGGCTCAGAAGATTTTTCCCAAATTCCGGTGACGAGCCCGTCTTTAACCCCGACGGAGCCGTAACGAGAGGGATCCTCTACCGGGGCGACGCAGATCGAGGATTCTTCGCCGGGAATTAACTTTTTCAAAGCCTCTTTCAATGCCGCTGGACTAAAAATAATATCTCCATAGGCACAGCAGAATCTATCATTCAGTTTATCGCGCAGCATGCCGATCGCATGTGCCGTTCCGAGTCGGTTTTTCTGGGTGACATATTCTATATTGACGCCGAACTTCTTGCCATCACCGAGATGGTCCTTCAGGCGATTTGCCCTCCAGCCAACGAGCACGAAGATCTCGTCCACGCCGGAACTTCGCATCACTTCTATAGTATGAGCTATCATCGACTTGCCCGCAAGCGGCAGCAACGGCTTGGGAATGTTCGCTGTTAAGGGGCGCATGCGAATGCCCTCGCCGGCAGCCAAGATAAGCCCTTTCAAGCCAAACAGCTCCTTGCAATCTCCTTCATGCGAGACATTATCTCCACCGCGCGTTCCTGTTTGCGTGTCTCAACCGTAATTCGCAACTTCGGTTCAGTGCCAGATAATCGAATTAATGCCCAACCATCCTCAAATTGGATGCGGAAACCGTCAGTGGTATCCACCTCTATAGCGCTAAGAGCCGAGATATGCTTCTCGAGAGAGGATAATATCTGCTGCCTCTTATCGGGAGCAAAGGTCATCAACTCTTTTATCATTGGAAGGTTTGGGATGTCATCGACTATCTCCGAGAGCTTCCTCTGAGCAGATATTTCCACCAGCTTTGCGGCAGCAAATATCCCGTCGGGACAAAGTGATATTTCCGGGAATATCCAAGTGCCCGAAGGCTCTCCGCCGAAATCCGCCCCTTCTTCCTTTATCTTTTCCGAGACATACACATCTCCGACGCGAGTTCTGTAAATCCTTTCACCGAATCGATCATCAAGCAGCATTGTTGCATCAATAGGCACAACGATGCTTTTAGCTTCCAGCTCCTGCGCAAAGAGCTTCAGCAGTAGATCCCCGCCCGCGTATCTCCCGCGATCGTCTATCGCAACCATCCGATCGGCATCGCCATCATGAGCAATACCTAGATCTGCTCCGTGTTTCACAACACTTCGTTGAAGATCAGACAAATTCTCCTGAGTCGGTTCAGCGGGTCTTCCAGGAAAACGGCCATCGAGCTGTGAGTTAAGAGTGATCACCTCGCATCCCATATTCTCGAGCACAAGTGGTGTGATGAGCGAGGCAGGACCGTTAGCGCAGTCAACAACCACTTTGATATTGGCTTTCCCCACCAGAGACAGAATCCTTTTAAGATGATCCGCAGTCGCCTCTTTATATTCCGATAATGAGCCGACCTCTTTCCAATCTGCAGGAGGGATTTCTTCGACCATTCTCGATTCAATATCATTCATCTGCTCTGTCCCGAACGAGGATCCATCGGGGTTCCAGAGTTTGATTCCGTTATATTCTGGAGGATTATGGCTGGCAGTTATCATAACACCACAATCTCTTTTTCTTGCGGCATATGCAAGCGTGGGAGTTGTAACAATTCCGACATCGCAGACATCTGCTCCAACGCTCATCAATGCGCCGGAAACCGCGGCAGAAAAGAGCTGTCCTGTAACTCTTGTATCTCTTCCAATGACGGTATTGCCATACTTTGCTCCTGTAGCAAGGCCAATCTTGATCGCCAAATCAAGCGTAAACTCTTCAAAGGCGATACCGCGAATGCCAGAGGAACCAAACCATCTCAATTGGAACACCAGCCAGCAATAAACCTCACAGCTGTGTCTATTGGCAACTGTTCCATCCATATATTATTATTATCAAACGTAGAGTCTGTCGGAGAGCCTGTCATAAATAAGCCATTTTATTACTATGACAAACCGAAGCAAACAAGAGAATCATCGCTATTAGAACATGGAGAAATTGCATATCTCTCAATAGCCAATAGAGATCAATATTTTGGCTTTAATTCTGTAATATCGCAGATCATCGCAATTCAAACTGATACTGGGTTGTCCGGAAAAATGATGCCAGTATGACAAAAGTTTTAAATACGCAGGAGAAACATTACCCACTGGCCAAATACTGGATAAAACGGCCAGGCAGTTAGGAGGGAATAAGAATGGTCATGGAGCCCATAAGCATTGATAGGGCTATGGAAATCGCAAAGAAGAAGGGACTAAAGCCAGGACGCGTCAAGGGTACAAATGGAGTCCAATTCACAAAGGGCAGGAACGCACGCCTCGAGATAATTAACTGGAACGAGTTCAAGTCTACCCTGCAAAAGCGGAGACTTCAAGTCTTTGAGAGCGGCGGCTGGATGAAGATAATGAAGAAGAAGAAATAAGCTCGATTTCATTCTCTTCTTTAGTCCTTAAAACCCTTTTTCTCATTTCGAAATTTTCATTTTTTTAACTATTGATTCAAGATTCATTCATTTTTTTCATAAGTTGCGACAACTCTTTAATATTGACAATAGAATTGCCGCCCTTAGCAAGATATCTGCAGGGATAGCCAAGCATGGTCAACGGTGCTAGATTCAGGGTCTAGTCGCGTAGGCGTTCGCCGGTTCAAATCCGGCTCCCTGCACTAGTTTTCTTCTCACGAAGAAAAGACCTCTATGTTGAAGAGTTTCTCACAACTTCTTAATAATTCTTTCAATAGATTCTTTTCTTTCCCTTATAATTGAATTCAATCTTGTATCGTTCAAAATGAATCAATCATATCGTTGAGCCTTTCTTTGCAAGCTCAAGATGAATCTACATTGCAAGCATTCTTTTCGGTGCCAATGGAATATTGCTTGAATTGACGCATTTCTAGGAGCTCGGCTAGAGCAATAGCAATATCCTTGATCGGAATATCCACCTGCTGTCTTTCTATAGGCAGTTCTTCAGATATGGCACAAGATAGATGTATCTGGCACTTGGGATCAGAAGTCAATAAATAATCCGCCCCCGTATTCTTCGCTTCTTTCATTCTCTCCAGTTGCATTTTCATAGTCGTTGAAGAACAATTTGTCCAGGCGCAGTTACCGCAACAATAGGATCTGTTCTTTGTGTTCTCCATTTCAATGAGCTTCATACCTGCGATTTCTATGAGGCGACGTGGTGGGTCAATGACTTCCAAGTGAATTCCCAATCTGCACGAATCATGATAAGTTACGGAGATATCTTCGTCTCTCTCGGGAAAGCTCAATTTCCCAGCATCAATGAGCTCACCCAAATACTCCGTTATATGCATCATCTCGAAATCTAAATTCCCCTCGAAATCCTGATAGTCACTTGAGAATGTTCTATAACACTCAGGACATGAGAACACGATCTTTTTTGCTTTACTTCTCTTGATCAGTTCGAGGTTCTTATCCATTAGCTTAACAAAATTATCCTCATCACCGGTCCAGAGAAGGTCATGACCGCAACATCTCTCATCATTGCTGATGGAAGGAACTACTCCCGCAGCATTCATCAATCGTACGACCGCTGCTGGAATATTGTTCAATCCGAGTCCTCTTTTTGCGAAGATAGCGTCAAGATGGGGGAGACAACCGACGAAGTAAAACACATCACCACCATTGTTTATCTTCAGTTCTTCTCCAACCCATTGAAGGCGATCCTGTTTCAGGTTCGAATTTGCCATTACTCTCATGGAAGAATGAATCAACCCTTTATGTGCACAGGACGGCTGATGTCCAAGCAATCTGGCCTCTCTTCTCAATCCCTCAATGAATCCACAATAATCAACCTTGAAGGGGCACATCGAATTGCATAATCCACATGTTGTGCATAACCAAATATCTTTATTATCTGCGATTTTCTCTGCAATACCATCAGCTGATAGTAGAACTACCATCCTTGGAACTGCGAATTCCGGCTCGAATTTAGGAATCGGACATACTGCTGTGCACTTCCCACATTCCACACATCTAAATGCTTTGGTATCTTCGATGAGCTCTTCTATCTCTTTCTGCACAGATTCAAAAGTCACTTTTTGCGTTTTTTCAAAAATCATTTTTGGTAAGGGTCCCAGCTTTCGTATCTCCTCAACATACTCCGTCATTGCTTTGGCGAATCCGATTCCATCAACAGGAGCTATTCGTTCGACTCTGATTCTCCTTTCATTGAGTCCAAGTATGCTCATCAGTCTCTTCAGGCGATCTATCCCTTCCATGGATTTCGCGTTTTCGGATCTAAAATGACACTTATCTATCTCGCATCCAGCAATGATCACCCCATCGGCACCATTTTCCAGTGTCTGTAATAATATTCCCAGATCAATGGATCCGCTACACATAACTCTAATGATCTTTACATTTGGAGGATATTTTGCTCTCTTTATTCCGGCCATCTTTGCAGCCGGATAGCCTCCCCAATTGCATGCGAAGACGACAATATTTGGTGCGAACTCCTGATCTGTCACGGCCTCGCCACCTCCACTATCCCGATCATATTTGCCATAAGCTGATTCGCACCATATACACTGAGTGCTATCGCGCCATTGCAACAGGCGAATGTGCAACAACCACAACCCTCACAGCGGAGTTCATCTACCTTTGCGATCTGTTCGTCTTTCTCGATCTTTACGAGAGTGATCGCCCCGTATTCGCATACTTCCTTGCATCTGCCGCAGCCTCGACATCTGAATTCGTCTATTCCAGCGATAATTCGAGGTAGTCTTGCAGTTCCATCGTGCATGATTCGAGTCAGCTCAGCTATTGCTGATTTCCCCTCTTCAATCGAGGATGCAATATCCCCTTCGTCTTTTATCCATTGTAATACTGTGATCCCTCTACCATTCATAATATAAGATTTCTGATCAGCGCTTATCGTAGGTTCGTCATCTATCAGAATATGAAGCATATCGGCAACTTTCTTGCCCTCCTCAAGGGACTCTTTATCCATCGCAAGAACAATTGTTCCAACAATGAGTTCTTTGAATCCTTCTGGAGTTGAGAGTTTCACCTTTCTATTTCCAAAAACGCCATCTATTTCTTCAACCTCAGAACTCAAAAATACCTCTATTTCCTTCTCTTTACAGATATCATCGGGTGTTGGAATTTCAGCCTTGCAATTTTTATGCCCATCGGTCCGTAATTTCATCTCAGTGTTCTCCGCATCTCCTCTAAGCGCTCGCTTTTTCGCTACTAGGTAGACGCTGAAACCTGCTCTTGCAATTTGCAAGGCTGCCCACATACCTGATAGCCCTCCACCTATCACGAGAGTCGCTGGCTCTATGGAAAATACGAGATCATCCGCTGGTTCAAGAGTGAGAATTTTTCTGACCCCGCCGTTTATGAGAGCTATCGACTTATTGGTGGCCTCATCTTTCTCAGGATGAACCCATGCGCAAAACTCTCTTAAGTCAATCTGCTCAGAAAGATACTTATTGAGTCCCGCCTCCTCGAGCTCCTGCGAAAACATGCAATTCTGGCTATCAGGTGAACATGCGCCTATGAGTATTTTCCGCGCAGAATGCTCTCTTATGTCATCCTTTAGCCATGATCGCCCCTCAACTGAGCATAGAGCTTCGTGGATCTCGACATAGCCAACGGATGGCAATTGTGATATCTGCTCTGACACGCAATTTAGGTCTATATTATTGGAGATCTCTCCTCTGCATCTGCAGAGATAAATCCCAACTGTTTTTCCACCATTTTTTTCCAATTGTTGCTCCATCTCAATTACTTCCCCCATTTTCTATATTATCGTGGTACGAATATCGTTAACTATTAGACGCCTTACGATAATATATTAGTTAATAACAACCATATTAATGCGAGCATCATACAAATAGAATCCATAAAAGACGATATTCGACAATTTTATCGTGATTTAATACTCATATCAAACAGCAATTCAGATGAATTTCCATTGTCTATTGACGAAAAAAATAAAAAAAGGAGGATTGACTTCTTAGTGCAATTCTTTCTTGATTGAATTTTTAACTTTTTTTGCCAAGAAGTCCACTTCCAAATAATAAATTTGGTGGTGGATGAATTGGCATGGGTTCATATGTCATATTATCATTATGAATATTATGGATAAG
>Ga0209986_10000201_pt1 | contig 55028 bp, 55 predicted proteins | sample BlataG_FD_183168 | JGI IMG/M metagenome (GOLD analysis project Ga0209986, IMG submission 183168) | Deep subsurface microbial communities from Black Sea to uncover new lineages of life (NeLLi) - Black_00105 metaG (SPAdes) (version 2) | ecosystem: Environmental > Aquatic > Marine > Oceanic >... | reverse complement strand
AAAAATATGTCAAATTGCATAGAATAGATGAAGTAGCTAAGAGATGGATTAAAATTTATAAATTTACAATAAATGAACTATATCCTTTACGTTATTATAAGAGACCTAAAGAAGAAAGGTTTCAAAAAGTGTTTGAATTCGCTCAAAAAATACCTGGTATTTCTTTTTAAAATTAAAAAAACGCCTATTTTTTATCTTTAGGTTATTTTTAATTTTCCCTTTTTTCAATTAAAATTAAATACTATCTTTATAAGATATTTGTTCTTTCTTACTTTTTTCTAAAAATTTTGCAATTTCATTTTCATAAATATAAAATTTCTCGTTAGTAAATGAGATAAATGGAAAAGGTACCATAACCATCCCTTTTGCAAGTTTGGGTAATTTCGAAATAATATTTTTAGTATCAGTCAATTTCACAATATATGAAATGATTTTCCCTGTTTCTTTTGAAACTACGAGGTCATTTAATTTACCGATTTTGACTCCTTGCTGATTATATATTATACTTTTACCCAAGTATTTAGACAATAAAATAGTCATAATTAGAAGATATTATATTTTTTAAAATTAAAATTATTTAGGATTTTTTCGTTATTACTAAAAAAAACAAAAAGAATTTGTATTTTAATATTCCTTCAATTCTTAATGTAATGGTTTTTAATAATTTTTAAATTATAAATAGAAGATAATGCCAGAAAATAAGGAAATAATTAACAAGAAAAAAGAGAAAAATTCTGATAGGAAAATAAATATTGAGGTACATAAAGAAAAAAGCAACGACGATAATAATGTTATTGATGAAGAAATATCTGAACCAAGCTTTATGCCCACATTTCAAGTTAAAGCAAAATATTTTCCAATCCCAATTATAACTGTTGTTATTATATCTGGAATTTTGTCTTATCTTAGTTATGTAGTAGCCGGAATTCAGATTGAAGGGGTAATCTTTCCTGAATCTGAATATGGAGGTATAGGTGCGTTATTAAATGGGCTAATTTTTATTAGTTATGCAGCTGTTTCAAGTTTTATTATAATTTATATTATTAAAAAAAAAGGAATTAATGTTTTAAAATATATATTTGCTTTCTCATTTGCACTTTTATGCTTCTTTCTATTGATTCTTTATGGAGACATAATTTTATGGTTAATAACCCGGGACATATTTGAAAATGAACTATATATAATTGTTTCAAATATAATGTATGTATGTATAGGTGCCTTTACAATTTTTATGATTTATAAATATATAAAAGGAGACTCCCCCAGAATTAAGAATTTATTTATTTTACTTATTGGCCTTTTAATTGGAGCTTTTATGGGAATGATGATTCCACCAATTACAACTATAATAATTTTAGTATTAATCTCAATTTGGGATATATACGCTGTGAAATCGAAGCGGGGTCCAATTAAAAAAATGTTTGATATTTTTTTTGAAAATTCTCCCAAAAAAGAAAAATTTAAAAAATTGGAGGACCAGGCAGAAGAAGGCGAATATGAGGTTGAATATGATATATCTTCACTAGAAATTGGTATTGGAGATTTAGCTTTTTACAGCATGCTAACTTCTCATGCTCTTATTTTTACAAATAATATTATTATTTTAATCGCAACTGCATGTGCTATAATATTAGGTACTGGAATTACTATCTTGGGGCTAAAGAAAAATAAAATTTTACCAGGATTGCCTATTTCTATATTTCTAGGATTGGGAACAATGCTATTAACTTACTGGATCTTTTCAGTTTTGTAATAAATAATATCCTAATGGAGTGTTTAATATGAAAAATAAAAATTTAAATCAAGATATAATAGAAAATTCTAAAATTTTTATAAATGTGGGGGAGTGCACCAAGTGTAAAGCTTGTATTGACGATTGTGTTCCTAGATTACTTTATTTCCAAGATGATCGGCTTCAAATAGCGAATAATTTCGAAGAAGATTGTATTGAATGTGGCCATTGCGTAGCTATCTGTCCAGTTAATGTAATTCAATTAAAAACCCGTCCTTTAGATGAAGTTAAAGATCTTCCCGTAAAAGAAAAGAGAATTATTTTCGATTCTCTAATCAATCTTGTTCAAACTAGAAGATCAATCCGGCAATTTAAAGAAAAGTCAGTTCCAAAAGAATTTATTGAAAAGATTTTAGAATTATCAAGATATTCTCCTACTGGTTCCAACACTGAAAATGTTCATTATACGGTCGTGCAGAATCCAGAATTACTTGCTAAATTTTCAGAAGCTTTAACAAAAAATGTTTCTGATTTTATAAAAAAATATGAAGATCCTGAAGGGTATGCTTCGCTGAAAGCGGTATTAGGAGAAAAGTTATTGAGAATTGTAGGTGAACGTCTTGATTCTTTTAAAAGGATATTACTTGGAATTAAAGTTGGAATAGAATTTTGGCGTTGGAATACAGAAATTATTATTATTCATGCTCCTAAAGAAACGACATCAACTTTAGTAGAAGATTGCTCGTTAGCCGCTTGTCATATAATGTTGGCTGCAGAAACTTTGGGTTTAGCAACTTGCTCTTTAGGATTTGCGACCTCTCTATTAAATCAATTCAGTTCTGTTTCTGAATTGGTAAAAATCCCAAAAGGAAATATTGTAGGATATACATTATCAATAGGGTACCCCAATGTTAAATATCATAGAATTCCAGCTCGGAAACTGGTAAGAGTTAAATGGCTTTAAAAATTAGAGATATTTCTTGTTTAAAGCAAAAAGAATAAGAATTTAAAAAATATTAAAAAAAAAATTAAAAAATACAGATTAAAAATGAGTATAATAAATCAACCAGAGGATATCTTAGGTTTAGCACTAAAAAATGTACTTTCACCAATGCTAACCGAGGAAAAGATTTTAAAGAAAATTAAGAATTGGCAGCGAATAATTGTAGTCGAAATAATTGGTTTATATGAAATAACACTAATTTTTAATAATTCAGAAATTACTATTGAATATGGAGAGAAACCAAAATATCACTTAAAAATAAAAATGACACTTGATGCTTTAATAGCTATAACCGAGGGGAGAATGGGGTTAATCTCTGCTTTTTTAAGAAGGAAATTAAAAGTAAAAAAAATTTACCGCATTTTTACAATATATAAATTTCAAAGTATTTTAGTTAAAGCATTACATTTGGCAAATAAAACTTACGAGGAGGCTTAAATTTGACAACCATTAAAGAAAGAAATATTTTTGAAAGGATAGAGAAAGAAAAAATATTAAATGAATTAATAAAGATATTTGGAAAATCTAATGTTTCTGATAGGCAACATGATTTATATCCCTACTCTTATGATATGACTGAAGCAACACCACATATGCCGGATTTTGTGGTAATTCCAGAAACTGTAAATCAAATTATCTCATTAGTAAATTTTTGTAATGAGTATTCAATCCCAATTGTTCCCTATATTAGCGGAAATAACGTAGGAGGTCTCACAATTCCAAATGAAGGTGGAATTATTTTAGATATGGGTAAAAAAATGAATAAAATTATCAAAATTCATGAATCGATGATGTACGCCATATTAGAACCTGGTGTGACATTTGGGCAATTAAAAAAATATTTAGATGAGAACTATTCAAATCTGAAATACGGCTATACAATGGCCCCACCATATGCTAGCGTTGTTGGAAACGCTCTTTTATCTGGATTATCAAATTTAAGTGGTTCCTATGGAAGTATGGCAGATTGGGTAAATGGGTTGGAAATTATTCTAAATAACGGGGATTTAGTTAGAACAGGTTCATGTTTTCTTTCTAAGGAATTTAAACCTGATAATTGGTTTGCGCGATATCCAATTCCTGATTTAACCGGTTTATTTCTTTGTTGGCAAGGAATGACTGGTATTGTAACTAAATGTGCAGTCACATTATGGCCTAAAAAGGAATATAAAATGGTATTATTAGCAATTGTTTATGGACATGAGGAATGTGCTGAAATTCTTAGAGAATTGGGTAGAATTGAAGTTTGTGAGGATGTTTCTGCAATTAATTCAGAAATAGCAAAAATGACGTATGGCTTGATTAAACCTAAAAAGTTTGAAAAAGAACCGGATTATGTAGTTTTAATATCCATTTCAGGTCATACGAAAGAATTACTAAATGCTAAAATAAATTACGTGAGAAAGATTTTTAAGAAAATAAAGGAACGAGTTAAAAATAAAATATTCCTTACAAATTTCTTCACCTTCGCTAATATTTTAGGTCCTGAATTTAGAATGTTCACTGATATACCCAGCGTAATAACTCCTCTTTATGAATGGGATGGATTAACTTGGATCGGGAGCTATGCAAACCCAGATCATCTTGGGCCCCTTATGGAGAAATGTTATGACTTATTTAAACAATATGGAATTGGGCCAATTATCTACATGAAAAGCATGAAATCAAGCCATTATTGCGTTTTCAGACCAATTATTCGATATAATAAGAAAAAAGAGCAAGCAATAGTAGAAGAACTACAAAAAGAATTTTTAAAAGTTATGCTTGAATACGACTGTGTGCCCTATAAAACACCAGTGTGGATGACAGAAAAAATAAGAGAAAGGTGTGACCCAAATTGGATTAAATTATTAGAACGAATTAAAAATGCAATGGACCCCAATAATATTTTTAATCCAGGAAAATGGAGCCTATGATTTTATTACAAAAGAATGTTAAAAAAAAAAAATTAAATATAATTTAGAATCCAAACAGATACTGAGATTTCTTTAAATTAATTTTATAGACTCATGGAGGAACCAATGGCCATGGAGTATATATTTCCCATTGATTTTCTATTATTATGGACCTTGTTTTTTCTTCGAGCTTCTGATATTCTGGATCTAAGACAGCTTTTGTTATCGTTTTTTCCAGTTTAGCCATACTCTCCCATTGGGATTCTACAATCATAGTGCTTAAATTGTGAGTTCCCATTAGGTGGCGATAACGCTTTTTATTATCAGGAAATCCAAGCTTTTTCTCAATTTCGCTAAATTTTTTCTCAATCTCTTCTAACTCATCCCATTTATCTGGATAAATTTTCTGAATTTGACGCCATATAACTATTACCATTTCATTTCACCTTTTAAAAAATGAATAAATTCATTTTCAAATATAATTCCGCAAAAGATCTATTTATATTTTAGTAAAAATTTATTTTTCAGATTACTCTGTTTAAACGATAAAACCCTTGTAAATGTTAAAAAAGTTTTCGATCTTTAATTTCTTTCATTCTTTTTTCACGCTCTTCTTTTATCTCTTTTAATTCTTGCGGATCAATTGGTTTTAAAGGATTTCCTTTATTAAGAGCCCCTTTTAATTCCGCAACTACTGCACGAAAAGCATTTTCTTTAGGATTGAGGGGTGTTTTTGCCGTTGGTGGTCTTCTTATCCGTTTTATCTCCATATCGCTATGAACTTTATGAATTTGAGCCATATTTGGATTTGAAGGTAAACCAGGTAAGTATGGAATATTAGTAAGCACTTTAGAGACAAGATCTTTAAAGACTTTACTTTCCAAGATCTCTTTCTCTTTCATTAAATTTATGTTTTCATCTCTTATATCTTGAATTTCTTGATTTTTCTGTATTTCAAGCTCTTTAATTTTGTCTTTCTGATACTGAATAAAATGTTTTAATTTCCTTAATTTTTCACTTGATATTTCTATTGCATTCAATATAGTTTGGTTATTTATATCTATATCTTTTACTAACTGTTCCTCCTTATTAAGTAAATGATTTTCAAGGTGTTTATTTTTCTCCTTTTCTATAAGAATTCCATCATTTCTACAAATTTTTTTGAGAATTTGTATGTATTCATTATAATTTTCCAGCTGTACCCCAGGATCCATTCCATATCGCGGATCATAATCAATATTAGGGATATTTTTTTCTTCTAAATACTCAAGGTGTTCTTTGGGTATTTTTCTTTTTGTTTTTTCTTCCATTTGTTGGAATTTCAATTCAATATCTTTTTGTTAGAATCAAGTAAGGTAATATATATAACAATAAAGACTATTAATTTAGTAATAATTCTAATTATCAATCAATATATTTCCGAGAAAGAAAGTCAATCCATAAATTTTTTAAATATTTTCCCGGAATTTTTTCAATGGATAAACTAGGTTTTACTAATTCAATAATGAATAAATTGGGAAGTTCAAAAATTGGACTTGATGAGTTTGAAATTTCAAACATAACTTTTTAAATTTTTTTTAATTCTTTAAATTAAATTTAGTTGGCATTAAGAATCTTTTAAAGGTCGTTAAAAAATAACAGAAAATGATAACATTCAAGAACCAATGAGTGGCTATGAAAAAATTGTCACTTTTTTCAATAACATGGAAGAAAACCATCCAGTTTCCATTAAAGAAATCGAAGATAACACAAATTTATCTTGGACTTACATTAAAAAGGTACTTTTCAAAATTGAAGATAATTATCACTTAAATTTTAGGAAATCTGGAGGTACATGGATTATATGGAAAGAACCGGGCCATTTAAGGCGTAGAATTAAAGATTCTTGCAGTCAATATTTAAAATAAAAATATTCAATTATAGATTAAAGTGGATAGAAATGTTAAAAGTTGAAAAATCTTCTCCTGATTTGGAGACTGAAGTTATTTACAATGGGAAATGTGCCCACTGTGGCACTTGCGGAGCTTTTTGTCACCATATAGCGTATGATGATGTTGGACTTCCACAATTAGAATTTGAATGCCAAGAAACAATCGGTTTATGTTATAATAGTTGTCCTAGAACAGACCTTCCATTAGGAAAAATGGATGAAATGCTTTTTGGTCAGAAAAGAGCAGATATGGCTCTTGGGTTTTATAAAGACATAATCTCTGTAAAAACCAAAAAAGCGGATTCTGTTTTACTAGGTTTAATTGAAGCAGCATTTTCTGAAAAAATGATTGACGCAATGGTTTTACCGAAGGATGCTACGAAAATTAAAGGAAAAAATAATAATATCCCGGTGGTCGTAAAAGCTGCTAAAGAAGCTAAAAAATATATCCCCGAAAGAAGCCTTCAATTAGCAGGTCCATTAGTCACTGGTATCGGTGAAGCATGGGAAAATGGTGCTAATAAAATTGGGTTTCTTGGAAATCCGTGTCATCTTACAGGAGTTAGTAAAGTCATGCTTTCTCCGTTTAGTACTGGGGCAAATTATACAACATTAAAGATTGGGTTCATGTGCGCTTCTGGAGGGTTGTCAGGTTGTAAATTTTGCGTGGATTTCGCAGCTGAACATTCAGATTTATCAGTTGGAACAATGGGTGCAGTAAAAGAAGAAACTCTAGTAATTATTAGAAATAAACCAGGTCAAGATCTTATTGACGCCGCAGTAAAAGGAGGTCAGATTGAAATTGCGAATAAGACTCCAGATTTAACAAAGTTGAAAGAACTTACAAATAGAAAGAAGAGAAAAAATATTCAGACATTACTCGGAACTGATATGGCAAAAATACATTATTTAGGTTTATCTCTTGAAGAACTGAAATATTTTATGAGTGAATAAACCCTATTTTTTTTTTCCTTTTTTTATTAAAATTACCTTATTTATTTATATCCATCTTATCTATAATTTTCCTGACTAGAAGTTCAAAGACATCTTTATTGTTTTCCCCTGTTTTAGACGAAGTTTCAATATAGCTTTTTATATTATGTGATTTTTGAAATTCTAATACTTCCTCAAAATCAATTGCACCTTTTTCCTTTACTAAATCGCATTTAGAACCAACCATAACAATAGTTAGATGTTTTGAATTTTGAGTTACTATCTCATACCACTCATTCAATTTTTTAAAGGTTGAATATCTAGCGAGATCAAATACTAAGAGAGCGCCTACTGCGCCTTTACAATAAGAAGGAAGGAAGAATCTAAACCTCTTTTCTCCTGCAAAATCCCAGAGCTGTAATTTAAAAGGATTATCATCGATCTCCAAGTCATATGAAGCCAAATCCGCGCCTATTGTGAGCTTTTGGGGCATATATTTTTGGTAACATAAACGGCGGATCATTGTGGTTTTCCCAACACCGCCTTCGCCAACGACAATGATTTTAAATACATATAAAGGCTTATTGCTCATTTTCGAATTATCAAACGATTTTTTATTATTATACCTATTAGAGATAAATGATTCTTCTATAATATATGGAAAATATTTATGTTATTTATAAATTTATAATCAATTATTTTTGTTAAAATTAAGAAAATTTAATATAACTGCTTTTTTTGAATCATCGGTTATAACATTAATAACCTTTTCTGCGGAATCATGAGAAAAATCTATTATGTTTTTATTGATCTGATACAAAAACCAAATTGTGTAGATTGGTGGCATAATTACGCTAAGATATAGTCCATAAGAAATATTAACGGGTTGAGAACCTTCAATACCGGTTCCAGGGAGATAAAAGGGTAGCGCCAGTATTTGACTGAAGAATGCTAAGAATGACATTCCTAATGTAAAAATCAGAATTATTATGAACAAAATAAGGTTATACAGAGAATATTTTTTAAATCTATTAACCTCAATAAATGATATTACATCTTTATTCGTCTTATTTTTAGAATTTTGTTTTATTTGATTCTTAAAATTCTTTAAATCAATTTCAATTATTGCTTTATTGAGAACTTTAATAAGGAGCAAAAAGAATTCAAATCCATATAAGAATACAAGGGGGATCAGAAAAAACAAGAAAAAATTATCTACTAATTGTGGATGGAATAATGAATCTAACCCTGCTGTAAAAATTAAAAGTATTTGTAAATATGAAAATATGGTCAATATATTTGAGTTTCCACCTTCTCCTCCAAAAGGGTTATAAGATATAATAGAATCCTCTATTTCTGTAATTTTCTTATTAGACTCTATTATTTGAAAAAATAATGAAAAACTAAACGAGACAATAGGATATAAAATTAAAATTGGGTTTATCCAATTCTGCACTAAAATTAATAAAAAACCCAACAAAAATATTGAAGTTTTTAGAATGATATCTTTCTGTGTAAGGAGTTTGGTTGAGTTTAAATTATATTTTTCCAGCATTTAATTAAATAGATAAGTTTGAATTATTTTAATTTTTCTTTATAAGTTTTATTTTTACTAATTTACTAATCCCTCATTCAATATATTTTATATTTTAATCAAATTATTTATTACATTGTATTTAGAAACTTAAATGGTGTAAATTTATCGTATTTAAATATGCAACCTTTTTCCCTTATAAAGCCTTTAGAAAAGGACAAGAGGAAAATACCAAAGAAATTAGTGATTGTGTAAAAGAAAGAAAGAACATTATTTTAGTCGCTCCCAATGGTACTGGGAAAACAATAATTGCTCTCAGTAGCGTTTTACCCTTTGCTCTTGAAAATGGCTTAAAAATTATATATCTTTGCAGAACTCACACACAAAATTTCAGAGCACTCAGAGAATTAAAAAAAATTACAAAGTTTTTATCAAAAAACAAATTTGATAGACCAATCAATGGAATTAGCATTAAAGGACGACATGAAATGTGTCTTAATAAAACTCTGCTTCTACTCAAATTATCACCCCGGGATAGTATTTCTGTTTGCAGAGATTTAAGAAAAAATAAGAATTGCAAATATTTTTCAAAATTAATGAGAGATTTAGATAAAGCTGAAGATATTTCGAAAATTGCAAAAAAGCTTCTAATAGAACCATGTGATGCTGATGAGATTATTAGTTTTGCAGTTGGAGCAGGGTACTGTCCGTATTTCTTAAGCAAACTTCTATTAGAAAAAGTGGGAATTGTAATTTGTTCATATCACTGGCTATTTAATCCTGATATAAAGGAGGTTTTCTTAAAATTTATAAATACGGATCTATTTAACTGTATTTTAATAAATGATGAATGCCACAATATCTTAAGTATGGCTACGGAAGTAAATTCTAAACGTATAACTCCGTTTATTCTCAAATTGGCTCTAAAAGATTTGGAACTTTATAACTCTGATCGGAATATGATAAATTTAATAAGAATTTTAATTGCTCATCTGGAAAACAAACAAAAAAATCTTAACATAGAGGAGCGTGAATTAAATCCAGAGATTTTGGTAAAAAATCTTTATGAAAAGATAGGATTAAAGGATTTAAACAGCTTTAAAATTTTAATAAAAGAGTTGAAAGAATTTAGTTCTTATGTAGCCGAAATTAAATCAAGTCAGGGATTAGTTCAACGCGATTATATCGGGTCAATCGCAAAATATTGGTTAAAATGGTTAGAAGTCTTAGATAATGAACGATTTTTCTTTTGTTATAATCTAAGGACGACACGAGAAGGCAATAAAAACATTTCTATGGAGATTGTGGCTTTAGATCCTCGAGAAATAACCGTTCCTGTTTTTAAGAATGCATTTTCTACTTTGAGTCTCTCCGGTACAGTAAACCCATACGTATATACTAATTTAATGGGATTAAATGAAACCGGTAAAGCAACAAAAGTAATTGTATCACCATCCCCCTTCCCAAAAAATAATATTAAAGCTTTAATCATTGAGAACGTAAACACAAAAAAAGATAATAGAGGCGTTCAAACATATAAAAAGATGGTTAATAAAATTGAAGAAGTGATTTATTGCACCCCAGGAAATGTAGGTATATTTTGTGCATCTTATAATGTACTTAAAGGCTTTTTAGAACAAGATATTGAACAAATAGTGCAAAAATACAATAAAAAATTGTATGTTGAAAATACAAATATTTCTGCAGCAGAAAATGCAATAATGATTGAAAATTTTAAAAGTGAAGGAAAAAATAATGGAGCTGTGCTCTTAGGGGTATGCGGTGGTCGAAACAGCGAAGGAGAAGATTATCCTGCTGAATTCATGAATTCAGTTGTTATAGCTGGTTTCCCGTATCATGTCCCTACGCCACGGGTTAATGCAAAAATTAAATATTATGATAAGATTTTTCATAATCGAGGTTGGGAGTTTGCCTATCTTTATCCAGCGATTGAGAGAGCGAATCAAGCAGCTGGACGACCAATTAGGTTAATTAAAGATAAAGGAGCAATAATATTTCTAGATAATAGGTTTAAAGACAAAATGAAATGGATATCATCTTGGCTTAGAGATGAACTTGAAGTTATACCTGATAAAAAGGGTGCAATTACCCAGCAATTATTTCCCTTTTGGAATGAATAAAAATAAATATTTTACTCCATTTTTTTAGTTAATTTGAATCCAAAAAGAATAAATAATGCAGAAATTATTGGGAATAAGAACATTACGACTATAGTAAAGTAAAAATTATCATTTATCATTAATAGGATTCCAAAAAAAATATTTCCCGTAAAGTTTCCTAAACTAAAAAATGAATTTGCTAGACCAACATAACGCCCCTTATTCTCAGGTGTAGTGTTTTGGGAGATATATATAATTGATGCTGTCCAAAAGGCAGCATAACTGAAGCTTATTAGTAATTGAGCAATTAGAAAACCCCAGAAATCTCGTGAGAAATAATATCCAAGCATAGCAAATGAGCTAAATATAAATCCTAAAATAAGTATGAATTTCATGTTTTTCTTATTAATAATTCTTCCAATCATAACTGAAATGGCAATTTGAAGTAAAAAATTTATACTAATTAAAAAACCGATTTCTGTATCTGATGTTAAAGTTAAAGCAAAAAAGATTGCAAGTACATTAAAAATAGGGCGAATTCCAAAATTTCTAAAAAATAATGCAAAATAAAGAGAATAAGATATAGTATTTAATATATTATCATGTTGAATTTTCTCTAAATCAACATTTACAAGATTATCCTGTTTTAAAGATTTATTTAACTTAAATATTTCTTCTCTATTCTCTTTTATAAATAAAGAAAAAATAAAACTGATTAATAAAAATGAGATATAATAATAAAATAAATATTCAATTCCGATAAGATCTACATATATTCCACAAAAAAAAGAACCAAAGAACCATGCTGAAGCAACAACTGCACTGTAATAAGAAATCCATTTTGAATCATTTAAACAAACTTCTGAAAATAAAGGATAAATCATGCCATAACAATTAATAAAAAACCCATTAATAAAAATTAAAGGAAAATAAATCCAAATGTATTCTATTCCTATAAAAAATATGGGAATTATAATAATTATATTCCCGATAATTCCGTATCTAATAAACTTCTTTCTTGTTTGAAATTTGTCAGAAAAAAAGCCAATTATAGATGGAAAAATAAAAGAAGCTAATGAAATCATTGAAATAATAAAGCTGATGAGAAAATTATCAGCACCAAGAGCTGAAAGAAATCTTGGATAATATGTAAAAAATGAGATCCCTCCAGCCATTTGGAAAAAAACGGATAGAAGAAGAATAATACGATTTCTCATTATAATAAGAATTGTTGATAATAGAAAAAATTTATTTATCGATTTTTTTTTACTTCATATCCTCTAGCGCTATTAATTAAGAGAAATAGAAAGAATTGAAATCTTCAAATTGGATCTATTAATAATAGTGAAACGCCCGGAGAAACTCCTAAAATAAATACTATGAAAAAACCTGAAATTATCCATTTAAAACCCGACTTTTTACCCCAGAGATCTTTATCAATAAAAATTAGTATTCCAAAAATTAACGTCAAGAATCCGAACAGTGAAAATGTTCCAATTAATAAAATAATTAACTGTTCATTTATCGTTAGATATCCCCATTCTTGGCTTGTGGGAGAAATCATATAAGATAAATCAAAAAAATCGAATAAAGATAAAAATTCAAAAATCATAGGAGGGGGTGCAAATTCAGCTAAATTTAATATTAGGGCAAGTATAAAGTTAAAGTATAACCCAAATGCAACAATTATATATATTATTGCAACAATAACCTCTGGAACAATTACATGGTAATTCTCAGTTTTGTATTTTTTAATTCTATTTCGTAGATAGAATTTTTTGTAAAATATTAATATGCCAATTACCAGAAATATAGTTGCAAATAAATATTTAGCATATCCATAAAAAGTGATAAGTATATTTATAATAGCCATTAAAACATCATCAATTTTAAAATTAAAATTATTAAAAGGGTTAAAATCAAATAATATCATTTGTGTCATTCTATCTTTTAAAATGAGCTATTTAAAATTATAAAAAAATTTAGATAGAGAGCATTAGTTTTATCTTTATTCAAGGGTTAAAGGATCGTTATTATCTATCTAGAATAGATGATAATTATATCACTCTATGTCTTAGTCTTCTACTTCTCTAAAAGTATTTCGTTGTTTATTTAAATTTTTGGACCTTTTTATTATTACAATAAAAATAAATGATACTCCAATTACAATGATAACTCCAATAAATAATATATCATAAGATTTAGGATTCTCATTAGTTTTATTATCTCTTAATATAGTTTCATTATAAGACCAAATTAATTTCGGATGACTTGCTGGGGGAAAAAGAGATTCACTTTCTCTTGAATCAATATATATGGATTCTCTAGATATAAGATTACTCCAATATACACATATACAAATATTATTTTGACACTCAATAAAAGAGGTAATATTAATTTTATGAATACCTGAATGTGCTACAACTAATTGTGTAATATGTTCTACTTTGCTTGATCTATTATACCAATTCATATAATACTCATTCCAATAGTCTTCTATTAAACAAACATTTAAATATGCCGTTTTTGAAACGCTATGGAAATTCAATGATATCTCAGCTGAACTAAAATTATTTGGTTTTCCAGAAAAATTAAAAAATATATATAATTCCTGTAAATGATTTTTTGTATCCATTCCCACATATAATTTCTCTAACCCACCATAATTATCTGTTGGAAATTTACTAGTAATATATGTATCTTTTTCAGCTATAGTTGATTTAGTTAGTGTTTTATTAGTACAAATTGTAACTCCTTCGCATATAGTTGGTGTAGTTAAAACTTTACTTCTAACAAATGTGGTGGGCATCATTTGAAATAAAAATATTAACCAAAATACTGTAATTATTTTTCCCTTCGTTTTAAACCAACTAAAAATTGTAATATTATAAATGAGAATTTAAAATTCATATAGACTATAAAATATTTTTTTCACGTAATCCAATTTTTAAAAAATAATTTAAACATCTATTTTTTTAAAAATGTTCTGATATTTAATTTCTAGATGTAAAGTATCAAGATATTTTTTTGAAGAATACCGATAAATGGAAGCTATAATTGTAATTAGAACTTTGTGAGAATTTTTATTGATAAAATGGAGGATAACAAGTATATATAAAAAAATTTAATGCTCTATTTCAAAATCCAATTATAAAGAAAAATCAACTTTAAAACTGTATAAAATCAAGATTTGTTTTTATAAAAATTCTTATCTTTTTTTTCAAGGGTAAGTGGATCGCCACCATAGCGAATTTTTTTTCCTTTATAATAATAATTGGTTCTTTCTTCGCAAATCTTTGACCATTCTTCTAAACCTAGTTTCTTTATCATAACTGAGTTGTAGACTTTCGAATTATGTGGTAAAAAGATTTCAAAATTAACGATAGGCATAAGCATTTCGCAAGGGAATTCTTCACATTCAGAACAAAAATCATATCCCTTATTAATAACACACTCATAAGTTTTGCATGTAGGAAATTTAGATATTTTACCTTTTTCTTCTCGACATCCCTTGCAGTTATAAAATCTTATTCCAGGACAATCTTTACAATAAATTCCGCAAGGTCCGTGCCATCTTAACAATTCTTCCATTTTATATTTCATCTGTTAATTATTTTTTATTAATTTTTTTGACTTATTATAGAGAGAGAGAAGTTTTTTAGAGACTATTTTCCATCTGAAATTTTCCTCTACTCTCTTCAGACAATTCTCCTTAATCTTATCATAATAAAGGTTATCCTCTATAACTTTCTTTCTAAGAGCAGGATAGAAGATATCATGCACCATTAAATTCAATTCAGATTTTGGGATTAGGTCTTTAGTCTTCTTTATTCTACAAATTTCAGAAGTGATTAACATTGAAACAAGTGCATTAGCTAATACTTCTGGATTTTCTTTCTTAACTAGAATTCCTGTCCCATTTTCTAAGTCTTTATTAAGGTCGATTATAGATTCTTGAAAACCTCCTACTTTAGTGGCGATTACTGGGATTTTGGAAGACATGGCTTCAAGCGCAATAATTCCAAAGGGTTCCCATCTGGAAGGACAACAATAAAGATCTGCGCAAATATGGGCAAGGTGATAAATTGATATTGATTTGCCAAATAATATTCTAAGATTTTGAGGATAAGTTTTCATAAATTCGGCATAAGTTTGCACATCATCTAAAGTATATTCGTTGGGCATCAGAAGCATTAAAAATCTTGCATTAGGAACTTTCTCAATTATTAGAGGAATTGATTCCAAAATAGTATCTATTCCTTTTTGATGTGAGATTCTACCTGAAGTTAGAATTAATGGTCCGTCTTCATTAAAAGCTTTAACTTTTCGATCTTGGAGTATTGGATAAACGCCATTTAAAGAATTAACAACATTTAAAACGATTTTCGATGTAATTATTGGTTCATTTTTAGGAATATTCTCAATTTTATATGTCAATAGAAATTTTCTCATATCCCATCGGGATATTTTTGAATAATCAGTAATGCCAGTAAAATTTAAAATTTCTTCAGAAAATTTGTTTTTAATCTCAGTGATTATTTCATTGTAATCCCAGTCACATCCATCCCATACAAAATCGGATTTAGGAGAAATCAAATCTCCTCCAAGATTGGGTATTATGTCTGATTCTAAGTATGATTTACTTACAGAAGTAATAACATCTGCAATTAATGCGCAAATTTTTTCTAATGAAGGATTCATATGCTCATTGTTTCTTGCTAATTCAAAAATTTCCTCAAATGATAAATTTTTTTTCTCATTATCCAACCAAATTAGCAGAGATGTATCATTAATGCCACATGCTTTTAGAAAACGCTTATTTTTTCTTGGCCATGTCAATAAATGAAATGTAATAATAGAAGGAATATTTAAATCATGTTTTAATAATTCCTGCTTCATAGCGATATAAGCTATGAATGGATGATAATCATGAATATGCACAATATCAGGTAATAAATTTGGATTATTTTCAATTAAATATTCTACATAATGTCTAATTGCATAGCTAAATAATCCAATTTTTCCAGATAAGGATTCAGGACTATAAACGCGTGGATCTTCTAAAATCTTTGTTGAAATTTCATTACTTCCGGAAACTAATATAACATTTATTCCATCAACTTCTACTTTATGTAGTGAAATATCATATTTTGCATGTGAAATATGAAAATCAAACTCATATGGGATAAAATCCCCAGTAAAATTTAATCCTAAATCATATATATTCGAACTTGATTGAAAATTATCTTTTTTACCGTGAGAAGGCATAAAGATTGTAATATCCAACTCATCTTTAAGGGATTTTGCTTGATTTGCCGGAACTTCACCTAATCCGCCAACTTTAACCACACCTGCGTATTCAAATGTAAATATCCAAACCTTCATTTTTAATTTCTTTTCATTCTTTTTAAAAGAAATAATAATTAAATTATGATTGTGTTCTTCTTAAACCTAATTTTAAATAATTATTAATTAGCATTAAATATTAGTTTCATTAGTCAAATATAGATTTTAACTATTAAAATAACTATACAAAATATTTGAGATTATCCTTCAATTTTAAAATAAAGATAGAATTAAATTTTTCAAAGAAAGTAAAAATAATTAAGTTAACATTTGAATTATTAATATTGATTAATTAAAAAATAAAATTGTGCTTTTGGTAAAAAAAAATGACTAAATCTATAAAAGTTGAAATCCCTCCCGAATTAGTGCCTTATCTAAATGATGATCCGGAAAAGAAAATAAAAATATTACTCGTTTTTGAACTTTATAGAGAACAAAGGTTAAGTCTTCGACAAGCGGCTGAAATTTTAAAAATTACTTATCGCGAAATGGAAGAACATCTAGAGAAAAATAATATTTATCTAGACTTTGGAAAACGGGAATTAGATGAGGAACTTCAATATGGATTTAGCAGTAAGTGATTCTGATGTTCTTATTCACCTTTCAAAAATAAATCAATTAGAACTCCTACAAAATCAATTTTCAAAAATTTACATTTCTAATATAATTTATAACGAGACAGTAGTTCAAGGAATAACATTACAGAAAAAGGATGCGTTTATTTTAAAAGAGTTTATTCAGACAGGTTTAATTCTAATAAAGAAGGTAGAAACAGAAAAAACTATTGAAATAATGGAAAGATATCATATTCATGAAGGAGAAAGTTCAATTATTGCCTTGGCAAAAGAATTTAAAGTAAATTATTGTTTAACTAATGAAATAAAAGTAAGAAAAATTATTAGATCTGAAGGATTTAAAGTGGTTGGTACCTTGGGAATTATATTGAAATCTTATAATCTCGGGCAAGTAGATAAAAAGGATTGTATAAATCTATTAAAAAATATTCAATCGAGTTCAAGGGAATTTAGATTTCATCCTAAATTGATTAATAAAGTTATTAAAGAAATCGAAAGAGAATAAGAAGGAGATTATTAAAAAAAAATTTATTTCTATCAAATTATCTTTTTTGATTTCCATTTTTAAAATAATAAAACTTTTTTTACTTTCTATTTCTATTTCTATTTGAATTATTATGTGTGATACATTTCTTGCATTAACAAATAGTACTAAAAATGGGGATGTGATTTTTGGAAAAAATAGTGATAGACCTCAATCAGAAGCTCAACTAATTACCTATTCTCCCAGAACCAAGCATGCAATTGGAGAGGAATTAAAATGCACCTATATTTCGATTCCTCAAGTTAACGAGACTGCTGCAGTATTATTAAGCCAACCTTGGTGGATGTATGGTGCTGAAATGGGTGCAAATGAATATGGTGTAGTTATTGGTAATGAGGCTGTTTTTACTAAGGAACCATTAAGAGATACCGGCTTATTAGGAATGGATCTCTTACGTTTAGGACTCGAAAGAGGTAAAACAGCAAAAGAAGCACTTGATATGATCATAAAATTATTAGAAAAATTTGGACAAGGAGGGAGCTGTGCTGCTGGAACTCAAGGATGGACCTACCATAATTCATATGTAATTGCAGATCCTAAAGAAGGATATGTACTTGACACAGCTGATAAGTGGTGGATTGTTGAAAAAATCCAAGATATTAGGTCTATATCAAATAATTTATCTATTCGGGGAAAAGGAGATCTTAGAAAAAATGGAATAATACAGCATGCGATAGAGAGTAGATATTGTAAGGATGATAATGATTTTGACTTCGCACTAATATTTTCAAATCCGCCAATTCCAGATACATTTCCACCTTCTTGTAGAGATGGAAGATCTTTGCAATTACTAAATGAAAATAAAGGGAATATTAACCAATTTTTAATGATGGATTTTTTAAGAGAGCATGAAGTGGGTATCTGTATGCATGGATCATTTGAATCAACTGGAAGTCAAGTAAGTATACTAAAACCAGATTTAAAAAAATCAATTCATTGGTTTACAGCAAGTACTATACCTTGTTTAAGTATTTATAAGCCCTACATATTTCCTGTAGAAAGTCTAAAAGTTATGAAACCAGGCCCGTATGATAAAATTAATCCTAATTGGTTCTGGAGTAAACATATTGCGCACATAAAACTATATAGAAAAAGATCCAAGAAAGAAGAAAAAGAGAAATACATCAAAATATTGAGAACATTAGAAAATCAAGGAATAAATCAAGTTAATTATATCTTAACTGAAGAGGAGAAAATCTCCGATGAAGAATTTCGAGATAAAATTAAAATAATCAATTCTGAAGCTTGGAAAAAGTCTGAAGAAATGATTAATTAAATATAAAATAAATTTAATAGAATCATTTTTTTAATAAAATAAAAGAAATTGATAGAAAAACTAAAAATAATAGTTTATAAATAAAATTGAGTTAAAAATCTGCTGAAAATCTCAGGAGTATATTAAAAAATTAGTTAAATCTTTGAGTCTTTTTTTTTAAATTTCAATTTTATTTCTCTTAATTTAAACATTTTAAGAAAAATATATTCTAAATAAATTTCTTTATAAAGTAAGATAATGGGTCGTATTATTTTCCACATCGATATGGATTGTTTCTTTGCCGCAGTCGAAGCGAGAGATAATCCAGAATATAAAGGAAAACCCCTTATTGTAGGAGCAGATCCTAAAGAGGGAAAGGGTAGAGGAGTTGTAGCCACGTGTTCTTATGAAGCGAGAAGATATGGAATTCATTCAGCTACACCAATATCTCAGGCATACAAATTATGTCCTCATGCGATATTTATTCAACCTAATTTTTCTAAATATAGTGCAGTTTCTAAAAATGTAATGAACATTATTAGAAAATATTCACCAGCTTTCCAACAAGTTGGTTCTGATGAAGCCTATTTGGATATAACAAAAATATGTTCTGACTTTAAAGAAGCAAGGGAGATAGCGGAAAATATAAAACAAGAAATTTATAGATCAGAGAGTATTACATGTTCTATTGGTTGTGCCCCTACAAAAACTTTAGCTAAAATTAGTTCAGATCATGATAAACCCAATGGAATTACAGTAGTTGAGCCGGATAAAATAAAATCATTCTTAGAAAATATGGATATTATTAGGATTCCGGGGATTGGAAAAAAAACTAAAAAATACTATAACGAGAAAGGAATTAAAGTAATCGGTGATTTCATCAAAATCCCCTTACCCAAGATGATTGAGTTATTTGGTAAAAGTGGAAAATGGATTTGGGAGATCGTAAATGGATTAAATATTAGATCTGTGCAAGAATTTAGAGAGGAGCGAAAATCAATCAGTAGAGAAAGAACGTTTTTTGAAGATACAGATGATTTTAAATTAATACTTAAAACTTTTGAAGAGATCAATAAGAAAATTCATAAAAAAATAATTAAACACAATATTTTCTATAAGACCATCACGCTAAAGATAAGATTTCAGGGTTTCATTACTTTTACTCGATCTAAATCACTTTTCATTCCTATACAAAATGAGAAAAAAACATTAGAAATTATTTTAGAGTTGTTTAGGGAATTTTCAAAAGGAAAAAGAAAAATTCGTCTTATTGGAATTAAATTATCCAATTTAGATACTAAGATAAAATTCAAACAAAGAAATCTATTAAATTTTTTAACTGTTCCATAGATTTTTATTATTTTCTTAGATATTCAGGAAAGGATGTAGTAATTTGAATATCAGCTATTAAAACAACAAAAATCTCCCTTTTATATTTAAATTCATCAATAATTTCATGTTTTTTTAAAATTTTGAGAATTTCAAGCAATGAAGTAAAAGCATTTTCTGAAATTAGATTTGGTAGGGTGTTTTTTAAGATAGGACCTGTTCGAAGTTTTGAAAGTACATTGTATATTTTAGGATCTGCAATAAATTGAAATAATTGAAATGAATCTTCCTTAGTTGGAATATATTTATCAAAAACTTTTTTAACTTTTTGGACAACTAGATCACTAATTTTTGGACTTTCGTCAAAATGCTCAATTAGACTTTTTGGTGGCATTCTTATAGCTTTAACTTCTTTTAAAAGAAGTATATGTTGTTCATAGATAATTTCGGTTCTTAAAATAAATTGATTATCTATAAATTTTTTTATTACGCCATTAAACAATGATTTTTTAAAATTTTCATTAAACCATTTTTGTAAATCATCACATCTAATTGCGCCTTTAGAAAGCTTTTCATGAGTATCAAAGATTTCCTTATCTTTAAATATAGATGCTATTTTTTCTTCTTCACTCTTATCACGGAATTCCTCTAATGATGCCCAATGTATTTCTTTTAACCAACTCTTAACTAATTCTTCATTTTCTTCAATATTTTTTTGAATTATCTCATCATATTTTTGTTTTTCATATAAATGGAATGCTCTATATGCCTCTTCATTAGATTGTAACTTTTCTATAAATTCAATAAAATATGATAGAATATTTTTTTCTCTCTCTTTAGTAACAATTTGATTTACAATTACTGATAGCATTAACATTTGTCTGCCACCACGCGCCCAACCAGAGTAAATTTCAAAATAATAATTCATAGAATTAAGATCTTCAAAATTATAATTAAAAAAGCCTTCATCAAGTGGGTGATCCATAAGGTTTGCAATTTTACGCATTAATTGGGCATCTAAAGCTTTTTCTGGAAATGAACAATATATATATGGACCGATTTTACTGTGAAAATAGCTTAAAGTGACAAATAATTTCAAATATATTTCTACCTAAATTATTAAGATATAGTATAGGTTTCCAGTTTTAATATTAATATTGACAAAATGGTTAACTTTTAAAAATTTATGGAAGCCGCTCTATTTGATTAAACGATCTTGCCTTACTTTTTATTTTTTTTAATTTTTTATTTCAATATAACTTTTCATATTAAAAATTTATAAAATTTAAAACTAAACATATTTTTGAGTTATGTGAGTTATTAATTATGTCAAAAGTATTAACACTTCGGCAACGTGTTTTAAACACATTCTCTCGAAAACCAATTGATAGAATAGTATTTAGCCCCAGGCTTTATTACTGGTACTATGGAAACCGTCTATGGAGACGACCAAGAACTGATAAAAAATGTGCCGGTAAGATACCTAAATATATTTTAAGAAAAAGTTTACTTGGAATTTTTGATTATCTTGAAGCAAGTCCACGATATGTTATAGAAAATTTTTACTTGCCATTAATATGGCCACGTAAAAAAATAAGATATGTTCGAGTTAAATGGGCACGTGATAGAACGGATGGATCGTTAATCACCGTGTATAAAACTAAATTAGGGAATCTTTATAAAAAAAGTCGAGGAGGGCATCTTGTTGAATATCCGGTTAAAACTGTTAATGATATGAAAATTTTAAAATATATTATAAAACATACAAAATTTCATTTTTATTTGCCAATTTTTAAGTTAGCAAAAAAAATAATTGGAGATAGAGGTGTTGTAGGTACCTTTTTTGCTCGTTCCCCTTATATGAGTTTAATAACACAATATATGGGTTTTGAAAGGACAATTATAAATTTAAGGCGATATCCGAATGAAATGGAAGATTTAATGAAATTAATGGACGGTTGTGATGATGATATGTTTGAAATTCTATGCAATTCCCCAATTAAAATTTTTAATTTCGGAGAAAATATTGATTGTAATTTAAGTCCTCCGAAATATTTTGAAAAGTTTCTAATTCCATATTATGAAAAACGAGTAAAACAATTTCATAGAGTTGGGAAATATTGCCACATTCATATGGACGGTTCTTTAAAGGATTTACTTCCATATTTCGAGGAATTACCATTTGATGGTTTAGAAGCCTTAACAGCTAAACCCCAGGGTGATGTAACTTTAGAAGAAATACATGAATTCATAGGAAACAAGATTTTACTTGATGGAATTCCCGCCTTAATTTTCTTACCTCAATACACATTTAAATATGTGAAAAAATATACTCAAAAAGTGTTAGAGATGTTCTCTCCAAATCTTATTTTAGGTATATCTGATGAACTGCCTCCAAATGCTGATTTTAGGAAAGTGGAAATGGTTGCCGATATAGTAAAACATTATGAACTATGAAAAAATATTAAAAATATATTTCTATAATATTTTACTTAGTTGTTATATAACCATTTTGATAAAACCAGTCAATTTGTTCCCTAATAGCAATATATAAATTTGTTCTAGGCATCATCAACTCGGTCCATGCTTTAGAACAATCGAATTCTCGATAGTGCTCAGAAGCGGCAACACTCTCTAAAGGTGTTTTTGGGTCGGTATGTCTTATTTTACACGAGATGAATTCATCGAAGAATGCAAACATTTTCGCTAAAATTTTTGGAAATATAAAAAATGGAGCTTTTTTTCCTGCAACATAAGCAATTAAACGTAAGAAATCTCCGAAGGACATATTTTTATTTCCTGCAATATAACGTTCTCCTCCTTTTCCATTCTTAATCGCAAGAACATGTGCCATTGCAACATCTTTAACAGAAACAATATTCAATCTTGTATCAACAAAACCCGGCATTTTCCCGTTCATGAAATCGCTTATAATCCTGCCAGTAGGTGTAGGTTTTATATCGTAAGGGCCGATAGGAACGGTTGGAAGAATAGAACAAGTTGTTAATCCCTTTTTATTCCATTTTTGTGCTATTAATTCACCCAAATACTTTGATCTCTTATAATGACCAGGTAATTCTTTTGAAGTTGCAAAAAGTTTTTCATTTCCTATAGAACCATCAGATGGCATACCTACAGCACTTTCTGAACTGGTAAAAATTACTTTTTTAATTCCTTTTTCCTTTGCTTCTTTCATTAATTTATTTGTAGCCCATACATTCACATCATATATTGCCTGTATTTTTTTAGGATCTACCCAAAACCACATAGGTAAAAATATGTAAATTGCTCCCGCATGAATTATATAATCACAATCGTCCATTGCTTTACTTACGGATTTGAGATCCCTCAAATCACCGTAAGCAAAATCAATATCTAAATCCCTAAGGTTTATCAAATTTGATGTTTTTCTCACGAATGCTTTAACTTCATAACCTTTCTTTAAAGCTGCTCTTACAATATTCGCCCCAATAAATCCGTTTGCACCTGTTATTAAAACTTTTGACATTTTCCAAGCCTGATCAGTATCAAAATTTTTTTTAACTAATTATAATAATTTTATTCAATAAAAAAAATTAAGACTTTTAGATTATATATAAATTAAATAAAATCGTTTAACTAAATTTAGGCAAATTTTTAATTTTTTAATAATTACTTAGAAAAATCATTTTTAAGCCTAATTTAAATTAATTTTCGAACAATATTTAATAGAGGTTTTAATTTTGCAAAATTTAAATGCTGTTTTAGAGAAAGATATGAGAAATTATATTCTCGAAATTTGCGAAAAAATTGGACCGCGCCCACCTTGTTCTAAGAAAGAAGCAGAGGGGTCTAAATTTTTTTACAATACAATCAAAAAGTATTGTGATAAAATTATTGATCCATTTTTTTCTAAAAAGATCTCTCAAAATGTTATAGGAAAAATAAAACCCAAGGAGATGAGAAAAAAAATAATAATTATTGGAAGTCATATTGACTCGAATTGGGAATTTCCATTAATTAGAAAGATTCATTCTGGCTTTGCGGTAATTATTGCAATAAATCTATTTTTAAATGTGATTTTATTAGTGATTTTATTAATTCAGAATTTCTTGATTATTTTTCAAATGCAAGCAATATTTTCTAGTATTTACTTCTTTTTTTTTTGGATATTTATAGCTGGCGTTCCAATTATCTTAATTCAATTATTTTTTATAATTTCAAATCGTTCTGTTATGGGGGCTAATGATAATCTATCAGGAACTGCAGTATGTTATGAATTAGCTAAAAATTTGAACCATCCTAAAAATAAGCCTAATTCAGTAGAAATTTGGATTAATTCCTATGGATGCGAAGAAATTGGGTCTAAAGGAAGTAAAGCGTTTGTTAAATCCCATTTAGATGAAATTAAAAATGCTATAGTAATAAATGTTGATAATGTGGGAAATAAAAATGGGATACTTCAAATAAGTACAACTGAAATTTTTGGCTTAGTGAAAATGGATAAAAAAATTGTGGGGCTCATAAACGAGGTCGCTAAAGAGTTGAATATAAATATAAGATTAGCTCCTTTAATGGCATATACGGATTCATTAAGCTTTAGCCGTAAAAGTATTGCAACCACTTCAATAAGTAGTATACCACGCTCATCAAAAGAACTTCTTTATCACACAAGAGATGATGTCATTGAAAATGTAGATTTTAAAAATTTGGTTAATGTCTTTAAAATATGCATGCAAATTATTAAAATAATAGATAATTCTTGTTCAAATTCCTACACTGTTTGAGCTACAAGCGATTAACAGCAATTTTAATAAAGAATTTAATTAAAACAATATTATATATATTCTTGCTGAGTCTATATTATCCAAAAAAATTAATTATTTTTTTAGACTTAATAATAAACTAACTTATGAGGGATATTTTTTATGGGTTTATATGATGAATTAGTCAAAATTGTGGGAAATAAATATTGCTCAGATAAAGATTACATTAATATATCTTATTCTAGGGGATTAGATCCAGTTCTACCAGAGATTATCCCACAAATCGTGATAAGACCGGAATCAACTGAACAAGTATCTGAAATTGTAAAGATTGCTAATAAATATAAAGCCCCAATCTTACCGAGAGGTGGTGGTTGTGGCTTGATGGGAGGTAGTAAACCCATTAGTGAAGAAACAATTTTAGTAGATATGAAAAGAATGAATAAAATTTTAGATATTGATGAAGATAATCATTGCGTCACGGTTCAATGTGGAATAAATTGGTCTCAACTCAATGCTAGATTGTTTGATAAAGGTTATTATACAGGTAATATGGGTCCTGGAAGTGGATTAGCCGCTGCAGTCGGTGGAGGATTATCTCATCATTCAGGAGGTGGTGGAGGTTGTGCAAAGTATGGAGAATGCACTGAAAATTGCGTTGATTTAGAAATTGTATTAGGAACTGGGGAAGTTTTAACATTTGGTTCAAGTGCAAGCCAATATGTAAAAAAACCATTTATACGGCTTGGTCTTGGTCCTGACTTAATGGGTATATTTCTTGGAGATAATGGCACAATGGGCATAAAAACTACTGCAACATTAAAGATATATCCTAAACCTCCTTATTATGCAGGTAAAACTTACTTGCTTGAAAAAGATCCCTATGAAAATTCCTGTAATATGGTTCAAGAAATGATAAAAATGGGTTGGACAAATCATTTAGGAATTTATGATTATTTTTTTACACCACCACCTTCTACAATGGGTATAACGGTAGAAAATTTGATTGAGTCATGGGGAGATATAAGTGGAGGGGTTGTTTTTTATGTTACCGAATCTTACGATGAGAAAATTTTGGAGAGAAACTCGGAAATTTTAGAAAATATCGCAAAAAAATATTCGACCAGAGAATTAGGTCCAAGTAAAGAGGAGGGAAATATTACTGATTGGTTTTATGGAGAACAAGGACACTGGCAAATATATCATGCCTTATTCTCAGTAATGGGACCAGATTATTTTGCTTGTACCACTGAAATGAAGGTTCCAATCGTTAAATTTCCTAAAATGCTACATAAATTAGACGATTGGCTAACAAAAAATGAAGAAGCTTTATATGAAGTAGATGCAGAAGCGGGAGTCAGTCACGTAGTAATGTTGGATCACAATAGCTGTTATATTGGAAGCGGTCTGTCCGCAACACATGACGAAGAATCAAAAGAAGGTGTAATTGAACTTTGGCGCAATCAATTTGAATTTATGCTAAAAGAAGGAATGGTATTATACATGTGTGGTCAAATAGGCTCTCAAGTAATTATTGATTCAAGGGTTTATTCTAAAGAATATTATAATTTTTTCAAACAAGTAAAGAAATTGTGCGATCCTAATAATTTAATAAGTCCAGGTAAGTTTAGATTTTAAAAAATTTTGATGATAAATTATGAGTGAAAAACCGTAATTAAAATGAATTTATCAAAATAACTAAAAAAAATAGAAGATAAAAAATGACCGAAAAACTAAAAAGAATGTTAGAATATGAAGAACGATTACTTTCTTGTGTATCAATTGGAGATTGCACAAATGCTATTAAAGGGCTTTATAGTAATCCAATACTTGAGGCAACTTGTCCTATGATTGAGCATGGACCGGGATTTGAAGCTTTCTTAGCTCGAGGAAAATTCACCATCGCACGAGGACTTCTTGATGGAAAGATAGAACCTAGTGAAGGCCTTGCAGAAGTGATTTATCAGTGTACTTTATGTGGTGCATGCCGGGAAGTATGTAACAATCCTGAAAATCCTTTTATGAAAATCAACGCAAAAGAAAATATCGTAGATCATATAGAAATATGGGAGGCTTTAAGAGCTGATCTCGTAGATGCTGGAGTAGCCCCAATGCCTCGCCATAAAGAAATTTTTCAACAAGTCAAAAAGGAGCATAACCCTTATTTCGAAAAACATAGCGAACGTTTAAATTGGTTGCCTAAAGATTCAAAATATCTATCAAAAGGAGGAGATGCTTTATTTTTTGTTGGATGTACCTCCGCTTATCGTTTAAATTATGTATCTTCGACATTTCTTGATATTGCTAATAAATCAAAAATAAACTTAACAATTTCACCTGATGAATGGTGTTGTGGCTCAATAAATCTTAGAACAGGGGATTTAAAAATTGCCAAACAATTAGCGCAACATAATTATGAATTATTTAAAAATTCTGAAATCGATAAATTAGTCACGACTTGCGCGGGTTGCTATAGAACTCTAAAGATGGATTATCCTAAATTAATCGATAATTGGGAATTCGAGGTAGTACATTCGATTGAAATGATAGATGAGTTAATCAAAAAAGGAAAAATAAAAATCTCTAATAAAATTAATGGTCTCATAACATACCACGACCCTTGTCATTTAGGAAGACATTGTGGAGTATATGATGCCCCAAGAAATGTTATAGATGCAATAAGAGCAAATGATTTTGTTGAAATGAGGAGAAATAAAAAATATGCTTTTTGTTGCGGAGCTGGCGGTGGTGTTAAATCTGGTTTTCCTGACCTTGCACTTGAAATAGCAATTGATAGGATTGAAGAAGCTGAAGATACTGGAGCAAAATATTTAACTACTACTTGTCCTTTTTGTCTTAATAATCTAAAAGATGCGGCAAAAGCGAAAAAATCCTCAATAAAAGTTGTTGATCTACTTGAATTAGTAAATATGGCAATTTAAAAATTAAATATATGACTTTATTTCAAACCGCAACATTTTAACAATTTTTATTTAAATAATTAGAAAAAAAAATTAAGACTTTATAAATACTTAAAATCAAAACCTTTTAATTAGCCTAACGCAAAATTCAGTTGCATAACTGAGGTTGGGGATCCACATCTTTTCATTAGCTCCATGCTCCATTTCAACAAACTCTCCGAAGGACATGTTCGGATCAAGCCTTAAAGGAATAAAACCTAAACAATAAACCCCCTTTTCTCTAAAAAATTTTGTATCACACGAGCCAGCTGATAACATAGGAACTATTTTAGCCCCTGGATGCATTTCATTCATTATTTCTTCAATTAAATCATAAAAAGGATCTTTACTTGAATTTATTGTAGCCAATTGTGTGGGTTCAATTGGAATTATCTCAATTTTATTAAATAATTTTTTACCTAAAGCTTTTTTAAGATATCCTTTAATGGTTTCACGATCATGCCCGGGTAAAATGCGACAATCAAAAGTCATTTCAGCGTATTGAGGGATAACATTGACCTTCTTTCCAGCGTTCAAGAGTGTAGGATTCAATATATCGGATACTAAAGGAATTATTAATTTTGATAAAGGTTGTTTTAACAATTTTTCTGCTAAATTAAGTGCCGGTCTAATTAATCGTTTAGAGGTTAATATTTTTTTGGCAATTCCTGGTAAAGATATTTTTTCTGCTGTTTCTTTTACTGAATCTTGAATCTCAATGGGCGGTTGGAATTCTATTATTCGTTGGATAACCTTAGATAAAACATAAATTGCATTATCATCAGGTTTCAACAACCTGGATCCATGACCTCCAATACCCTTAACTCTGATTTTTATCTCTGCAACTCCTTTCTCTCCAATTTGAGCAACATAATCCCGAGTATCCTTTCCAAACGGCAATAAAAAACCTCCACCCTCATTGATCACATAATCAACATTAACCTTATCAAAATGATTTCTAATTAAATATCCAACACCTAGTTCTCCGCCCGCCTCTTCATCAGAGGTAAAGCATAACACGAGATCACCTTTTGGGTTATAACCTTCTCTCTTCAAGTAAATTGCAGCCATTAATTCGGGAACTAAAATTCCTTTACAGTCGAGAGCCCCACGACCCCAAATATATTGATCAGTTACATCTCCACAAAATGGGTCTCGCTCCCAGTTGGTTGGATCGGCGGGGACAACATCTAAATGCGCTAATAACAATAGGCTTTTAGCATTTGGATCTGAACCTTTCCATCTACAAATGAGACTTCCTCTTCCTGGTTCAGATTCAATAATTTCTATATTTTCAAAACCCTCCTTTTCTAAAAGTCTTTTACAATATTCTGCAGCAGGGGTTTCATTACCTGGAGGGTTTGTTGTGTCAATTTTAATTAAATCACTTAAAATTTCGCAGGCTTCTTTCACAACAGGACTGTCAACTGGAAACATTAATTTAAATAATTCTTTTTCATCTTTCTCAGCAATTTTTTTATTGGGCATAATTAACCATCTTCTTATCTTTAAAAAATTTTAAATAAATTATTCACTAATTGTTAATTTACTATTTTCAAAAATAAAAAATATTTGAAAAAATTAATGCTTTCTTAAATTTAGGTAAAATTTTTATTTTTTTAACGATTTAAAAATGTATATTTGAATATATTAACGGAAATTATCTTATTATGTCAATTAGCAAACTGGAATTATTAGGTATGGAAGGTGCTATTTCCAATTATAAAAGAGGTCGGCATTTAATTCACCCAAAATATTGTATTTTAGTTTTTGATGCTATTAATTCCCGAAGTAAGGCATCCAGATTAATAGGTCGAACAGTAGAATGGATTTCGCCAGCAGGAAGATCTTTGAAGGGAAAAATAACAAAACCACATGGAAATAATGGAGCAGTTTTAGCCCATTTTAAAAAAGCTGGTTTGCCGGGTCAGGCATTAGGCCAAAAAATTAAAATAATTAAATAAATATTTTATTTATTTTCTGTATTACATAGATATTATTATATTTTTTAGGTTTTCCTTTTCTAACTTATTTTAAAAATTACATATGTATTTTAGGTTTCGTTTAATTTTACTAATTAGATTAGAGGTCCCTATTTAATGTTAGAACGACAAAGACAAACACTTTGTCCAATGTGTCAGAGAAGCATGCATTTAAATTATTATTGTGAAAGTTGCCACTCTAGTTTTTGCTCTGACTGCATTAAAGAAAAACAAACTGAATTTTTAATCTGTAGTAATTGTGGGTCTGAAAAAATAAGTAGAAATAAGGAAGGAATATTAAAATGTGATAGCTGCTTTAGTCAAAATACTACAAAAGTTTATAAGGATATAAAAATATGCCCTAAATGTAATTCTTCCCTTATTGTGAAAGTATTTGAGAAAAAGAAGCAGATAAATGAAAAATATATTCAATTAATTAGAAACACAAGATCCTTTATTATTCCTTTTAGAGAGGTAATAAATAAGCTAAGCTTACTGCGAAATAAACTAAAAAAAGTTAGAGAGCCGCCCTTTAAATGTTATCATTTCCCTTCTTTAGAGGCTGAATTAATTACAATATACAGGCTTTTTATTCACGTGAAAAAAGAAGTTTATGAGAATATAAGACGGGAATACGATCATATTTTTATGAATAGGGATTATTTCATCGACATATCCACACAACCCAATACAAACATTCCTATCATCATCGGAATCTTGGAAAATCTCAATCATGAGCACAATTCTCTTTCTATTTTTATTGAGAATAATCTTAAAAAAATCAGTGATAAAATCCAAGAAATTGATGCTAAAATAAAATTCCTTGAAGATATTCGAAATCATTTTCAAAAATTTAACAGTATAATAGAATTTACAAGGGATGAGAAGGCATTATATGCGTTGCGTTGCAAATTGGCAAAGGGATTTAATCCTTTAAATGAATATTCAAATGAAAGGGGGACTCTATTAATTTCAAATCTCTACATTTATTTTATTCATGAATATGGATTATTAAAAAAGCGGGTAGAGTTTATTTTTAAAATTCCTCATGAGGAATTTAAGCGAATACAAATTACAGGGACAGTAAGAAAAAAACTATATATGGAATTCGTATATGGGAAATATTATTTCTCAATACCTTCATCAAAAAGAAAAGATGTGATTGAATATATAGAGAATGCAAGAGTTTTTGATGAAAATCAAAGATATGATATTGAATCCTCTAAATCTCTAATGAAGTTTAAATTAGATGTAAAAGATTTAATTGATTTCATCGAAATGAATATTTCATATCTGTTAAATCTAAAAGGTAGTAAAAATCCAGATTATTTACCGAATTATCAAATGAATTATGGTGAAAATTATAATTATAATCATCCGAGACAAAATTATAATAACCCCTATATAAATAATTTTCAAGGAAATCAATTCGCACAGCCAAATAGAAATTATCTAAATCAAAATGATTTCCATTTTAATGAAAACAATATTTTAATGAGAAAGTTAGAGAACTCTCAAAGACCAGATATTCCTCAATATCCACCAAATATCAACCCTAATAACTTTATCGATCAAAATACGGCTACTGCACACCCTTATCAAGCTCAAAAAAATTATTTCAACCCTGAATTTAATAACATGAACTTAATGACCCCAAATAATTTAAACCAACGATTTTTAAATCGGGGACAATCATATTTAAATCAACGAGGGTACCAGGAAGATAATAAACACTCATACTTTGATAAAAAAACCCAACTTTTAGAACTTGAGAAAGAAGAATTCAGTTTGAGTCAGACTCTTAAACATCTAGAAAGGAAGTTTCAGAAATCAGAGATCTCAGAAGTGGATTATTTTAGAACGTATAGAACCTATCAACAAGAAATTTTTGTAATAGAGAGAAAAATTAAAGATTTGAAGATGGAAATTGAGGAGGAAGAGGCTTTTAAAAAATATTCTTCAGATTTTTAATTTATGATTTTTTTTTATTTATCTCAAAAGAGTAAGGTAGTTATCCAGTTAAAGGAAAAATCGATTTATTGGAGAAATAAAATTTATTAAGCTTATTCTTCTAATTCCTTTTTGAGTCTTGATATTTCATCTTTTAACTTTTCTTTAGTTTCCATTTCAGGAATCTCATCTATAAGAAACTCCTCTTCAACTGGAGTTTCTGGAATCTCACCAGCTGCTTCAAGTAAGACCTCGGATTCTAATTTTTCAAACTCATCATCAATATTAATTCCCTGGTCAATTTCGGGGTCGCCTGCTAAAATTTCACCTGATTCTTCAATCATTGCAATGTATTCTTCACTTTCCTCACTAAGTGTAGCAACTTTTTCTGGACTTGCACTTATCGCTAAGTCTTTTAATGCAGCCGTTGAGGCGGCTAAAGTTGATTCTAAACCCTTGATAAGTCTGCCTTCCTCGATTGCATCAATATATCTCTCGAGTTTGGAAGATAGATTGGTATTTCTATTAATTTTATTCCTATAGGATTTCCATTGGACCAGATAATTCTTAGATCTTTCCTTATTTCCATTTTTTAAGGATATTTTTGCATTTTTTCGGTATAATTCAGATTTTTGATTTAATGCTTTAGATTTGAGTTTTAATTGATGAATTTGCTTCTTAATGTTCACTATTGTCTTATCTTTCTCTTTTCCTTTTCCCTTTTTTGGAAATAATTTGTTTTTTAGTCCCATCTTTCTGTTTTCCCATTTCAAAATATTTTTATTATGTATAATAAATACTAGTGTTATTTTTTAAACTTTAATTAATCCAAAAAACATCATCAAATAAAAAAGATTTTAAATCACATGAAAAATAATTAAATCAAATAAAAAATTGGTAAGATTATCGGCTAAAATGAAAAAGATAATTTTAAATTTTGAGAAAAAATCTGAAAATTTTAATGAATTAGTTCAGTCTGCATTTAATTATAATATATTGGATATTATCATTTCAGAGGATACATTTGAAGTTTTTAAGAATATTAAAAGATTAAAAACATATTCAAATAATGCCAAACTTGTTCCAGATAATTTAATTTTAAAAGAAGATAGTAAATTAGAAGAATTAATCAATCAAGATAAAAATATTGGAGTTTTTTTGGAGTTAAAAACAAAAGATGATGAGTTAAAAGTTGTTGATTTAGCTAAAAAGGGTTTGAATTTTATAATTGTTCAAGCGAAAGACTGGAAAATCATCCCTTTTGAAAATCTAATTGCAAGACTTCACTCAATTGATACTGAATTAATTGCACAGGTTGATACCATAAAAGAAGCAGAGGTGATGTTTAAAACTCTTGAGATTGGTGTCGATGGAGTCGTTTTTACGCCTAAAAATTCAGATGAGATATTATCCTTGAAAAGATTGATTCAAACATCTACTCAAATTGAAATTACAAAAGCAAAAATCCTTAACATTAAAGAAATTCCAGATGGTAGTAGGGTATGTGTAGACACAACAACTTTATTACACTCTGGAGAGGGGATGTTAGTGGGTAGTACTGCTAAGGGGTTTGTTCTTGTACATGCTGAAGTATTTGAGACTCAATTTGTATCTTCAAGACCCTTTCGTGTTAACGCGGGAGATGTAAGCGCTTATATTCTAGTGCCTAACGACGATCCTGAAGCTTCTAATCCATATAAAACAAATTATCTTAGTGAATTAAAAGCGGGAGATAAAGTTTTCGTGTCTGATTTAAATGGGAATACTAGAATTGTTTCTGTAGGGAGAGTAAAAATTGAAGTAAGACCTATGTTGCTATTCAATTTAGCAGCAGAAGTGAAAGATGAAAAAATACCGATTAATGTTATATTACAAAATGCAGAAACTATTAGGTTAATCAGTGTAGATGGAAAAGCAGTGCCTGTAGTTTATTTGAAGAAAGGGGATGAAATCTTGGTTCATATTGGGCCAGGAGCTACTCATTTTGGTACAAAAATAAAAGAGACAATTATTGAAAAATAAAACTTAAAAAGAAATGTTTTAACTTCTATTTTTTAGAGTGCTCCAACGATTGCTTCAGCAAAAATTGATTTTCTTATAAGATTGAGAATTGGCTCTGCCAAGATTTGAAATTCAGAGAGATTCATGCCATTCCATTCGGTAAAGAGAGTTTCATATTCAAAGATTATAGTTTTTATTTTAGGAAGGATTTCATTTACAATTTTATAATGTTCTGGCTCTGGGTCAAATAGGATTACTATATCAATATTTAATTCTGTTATAGTAAAGATTTTTATAATCAAATTATCAAACCTAATCATATTGATATTTTTTGGTTGATTTTTTAAGATATCTGCGCCAAAACTTTTAAGAGCAGAAATAAATCCTGTAAATAGTGAACCCTCACCAATTATCTCTTTAAAAACAATATCTAAAATTAATTTGCCACTATTGGTTTCATATAGAATTATGTGATATATCACACGGAAATAATATGATAAAAAAATTATAATTTTGTATCATACCTATATAACATATACAAAATGAAAGTTATTATTTGGTTAATTTACTTTTTTATTTTTAAGATTAATCTAATTATAATAAAAGAAAAACGGACAAAATTATAAAGAGACTTAAAATGACTAATTATTTATCTCTATTGTTGCATATGTACCAACCCCCCACTCAGGACATCAAGGTCTTAAAAAAAATAAATGATGAGTGCTATCAACCGCTATTTAGAATAATACAACAATATGAAAATGCGCATTTTTGCTTAAATATCAATGGGGTTCTTGTTGATATGCTTTATGAGTTCGGGTTAGGAGAAACAATGGATTTAATAAAGGACCTTGTTAAACAAAAAAAAATTGAAATTGTTGGCACAGGAAAATTTCATCCAATACTTCCACTGATTCCCGAAGAGGAAGCTGAACGCCAAATACATCTAAATGAAGATGTTAATAGAAGAGAATTTGGAAATAACTGGAAAAAATTAGGGTTTTTCCCTCCAGAAATGGCAATTTCTCCGGCAATTATTGATTTGGTGAAAAAATTAGGATATGAATGGATAATTATGAGCGGTATCGCATGTCCCAAAAGCTGGCCATATGATAAAATATATCAATCAAAAAATGGATTATTATTGTTTTTTAGAGATGATATTCTTAGTAATAAAATTTCTTTCAAAAATATTACTACCAAAGAGTTCATAGATAATTTAAATAACCTATATAAATCAGATAACTATATTATAATTTCCCAAGATGTAGAGACGTATGGGCATCATCACAAAAATTATGAAAAGAAGTTTTTAGGAAAAGTATTATCAAAATTAGAAAAGGAGAGTGAAATATGTACTTGTTTTATTTCGGAACTTAAAAATTATTTTCCTATTGAAAAAAAGGGGTTGATTCCAAAGGAATCAAGTTGGAGCACGTCAGTACAGGATTTAAAGCAAAATATCCCTTTTCCACTTTGGAAACATCCTAAAAATGAAGTCCATAAGATTTATTGGAAAATATTAAAAAGTTTAAACAAACTTATGGAATTATTAGAGGGAATAGATAAATCAGAGAATTGGGAAGTAGAACAATACAGTAATACAGCCCGGTGGTTTTACGACAGGGGTTTACATTCATGTCCAACTTGGTGGGCTAATTATCATAGAGGGATTTGGAATCCAAATTTGATTTATAAAGGGATGGAGCTATTGATCAGAACAGCTTTAAATTCGAGATTAGCATTAATAAAAAGTGGTAAGGAAAATGGTTCTAAGGGAGAGCATTATTTCGACTCAATTTTATATTATCAAGGGCTACTTTTGATGGAGATTACAAGTGGTTTATAGAGAAAAACTTATATTATTGGTTCTCTCTTTTATTAAGAATTTCTTCGATTTTTTCACATGTTCTTTTACATTCTAAAAAGATTAGCCCTCGTGTGATCCTAGAAGATGTCGCTATTGTTAACGCAGCAGTTTTACCAGCAGCTCTTGTAATTATAAAACCATCTTCTCCTTCTATAAAAATCAGCTCTAGTTCTCCCATATTCCTTTCTTGCACTGCAACCTCTCCGAGTGAGAGAATTGCCGCGGTCATAGCACTAATTTTTGCATCGTCTATACCGGCTGGAAGAGCACTCGCTATTGGGAACCCCTCCATTGAGACAATTGCAGCGGCTTCAATTTCCGGTACTGAAGATATTAATTTTTTTAAGATCGACTCAAGTTCTTTCAAATTTCTTTTTCCTAGGAATATAACTATGAAAAATTTAATTTTGTTAATTTTAAATTTGCCTAAAAATAAAAAAAATGCTTGATATTTAATTATTGCGTTAAGGATTAGCTAAGATTTAAAAAAACTGTTATATTTTTTCCTTAATGAATACAATATTTTTATTTCAAATATCTATTTTCTTATAAGTTCGATCTGAAATATAATAAATGAGATAAACTCACTCTAATTTATTAGGCAAAATCTTTACTATTCAATTTTAATCCGTTTGAGACTAGGCGGTAAATTTAATTTATAATATCAATATTATAATATTATATTTGCTTAAATTTATTATAAGAATTTTTAAGAGAAATTTTACAATGTCTGAGAAGAGCAAGGAAAAAAAAGAGATCTCAACTACATCTAAAGGGAAAACCCTTGAAAGAAAATGTTCAAAATGTGGCTCAATTATTTCCTCAAAAATCCTCAAACAATGTCCTATATGTGATACGGTTTTAGAGGATTTACCAATTGATATAATAGAGGAGAAAAAAAAAGAAGAAAAATCATATTTAATATTCACTGGAAAGAAACTCGAGCTCTCTGATAAATTTATACTTAAAAAGGATCAATGGAAATTTCGTGAAGCAATAAATGTCTTCTTTAATAGTTTAGTTTTGTTTTTATTTGCAAAAATTGGTATTATTACGCTTTTTTTTATACTTCAAGGACCTTCTGCAGGTACTGATTTTCCAGTTACTATTGAAGTTATTACATTAAGTCAAATTCCCGGAGCAATCTTAATTATATATCCGTTGTCTTATATATACTCGAAGAAACACAAAATTTCAAAACTTGGTTTAAATTATGAGAGAAAAAAAATACTTATTGCATTATTGATTGGCATAATTGGAGCCGTAATGGTTTATATAATGGCTGAGTTATCTTTTTTTATCAATGACTTCTTTGTTTCAATAGGTTGGACTATTTTCGCTCCACCAGAGAGTTTATCTGAACAATACACTATTATCAAGAACTCCTCTCTTTTATATAAAATCTTAATATTATCTTTATTAATGTTGGATGTTCTTGGTACAGAGATAACATTCCGTGGAGTTTTATACAAAGGATTAATCACAAAACTTGGTTCTCAACTAACACAAAGAATGTATATTATTTTAATCGTAAGTTTAATGTATTCCGTTTTATTTTTATTTTTCACTTTTGATATGGGTTTAGTTATTATTTACTTCTTAAATAATGTTATTTTAGGTTTAATTTTCGAAATATCCAATCGGAATCTATTTTCTACTATTTCTGCTAATGGCATTTATACATTTATAACATTTATTATGATTTTAATTTAATTCTATTTAAACATCAAAAAAAATGCGGGCAGGGAATAATAATTTCATTTTTTCAATAGCGGGAGCTCACGGAGTCGGCAAAACCACTATATTTTCTATTTTAGAAGATAAATATTCTAAAGATAATACATTCAAATTTTATCACGAAAGATATATTGTTAAAAATCCTACATATCCATTAGGCTCAATCAAAAAGGAGATTGCTTTTCGTGGAGAAATATTCTTTCTGCAGCAATTAATAAAGCGAAATACTCGTCTTAAAAGTTATTTAAAAAAAAACAATAATAAAGTAATAATTTTAGATCGAACTCCAATTTGTGTATTAATATATTCCAAATCTTTAGAGATGGTTCCAAAAGATTATAAATTAATATATGATTTGTACAAATCAATCGATTGGGTTAAAAAAGAACATATAATTTATCTTCATGCTGATGTAGAAGTAATTATGAAACGAATTATTTCAAGGGGGAGATTATCTTTTAAGGAACAAAACAAAGCAGAGATAAAAAGAAAAAAATGGCATGAGAGAGATTATGATTATCTCTTAAAAGTTTCAAAATATTATAATGAATTTCTAGTTGCTAATGAAAAGAAGACCAAAAATCTCTCAATTATTGATACTAATTACGTAAGCCCAAAGGATGTAGTTAAAAATATCGAAAATATAATTTTTACTATAAGTAATTACTCACTTAAGAAAAAACTTGAAAAATTTAAAGATATTAAGAATTTTTTATAGAAAATTAATAAATTTATAAAATACAAAAATTAATTAAAATTAGTTATTATTTGTATAAATAGTAGAATTAAATTATTAATACCTTTTAGATAAGAATGTCGCTTTCTCCACAAATTCAGAATAGACTCATGGAAATCCTTCAAATAGAAGAGAAGAAAACAGATCTTGAACAGTTATCTGTACTATCACGTATTGGAATGAAAGTCGCTTCAGCAAAATCAGCCGAATTAGATGCAGACGCAATTTCTGCATCAAGCACAGCTTTAATCGATCTCGGAATTCGTTTAAGTCAATCTGTAGAACATGGAGCCTTAAGAGAAATCCTACTCCACAATGAGAAAGGTTATGGTATATTAATGGCTGTAAATGATGAATATATTATTTTCGGAGCGTTAGAGAATGTATTAAAAATCGGTTATTATATGGGTTATTTGAGAGAAATCGCCCGGAAAATTAATGAATTAATTTCAGGTGGAGAACTAACGGAAATGGCAATAAATCTTGAAGAAGAAGAATTAAAGAAAATGCAAGCAGAAAAGGAAAAAATACAAGCAGAAAAGGGAGTAGGAATATTAAAACCATCTGCTAAAGAAGATCAAAAAGCAATAGAAGCGACTCTACAATTTTTAAAATCATGGGGTGCTGAAGGAGAGGAGGAGGAAATAGTTCAGAATAATATAGTCTCCATTCCTCAGTCTATGATGATGAAGATCCCAGAAGAAGGAAAAACAGTTCCAATAACTGCCGAAGAAAAAGTAGAAGCCATCGATAAAGCACGAGAATCCGAGGAACTATATGGAATTAAGGTATATGGGGATGAAGTGCCTCCAATTCCTCTTGATGATTATACACCTATGGAAATTGAACAAGAAATTGTATCAGAAGAAATAATTCCAAAAGAAGCGCCCTTTACAGAACTGGTTCCTGAAATTGAACAAAAAATTCCTGAAGAAAGCTTTAATTATCAGAGCTTTGAGCCCCCCCAAGGTCTTGGTGAATTTGATTTTGCATCTGAGTACGATGCTGAATTTGAAATTGAAGAAAATGAACAATTTAAAGATATTTTATCTGATCTGGGATGGCATGAAGAGGAAGAAGAAGAATAAGCCTATAGACCTCAATAATATTTTTTAATTTTAAAAATTTCAAATTGATAATTATTTATATAACTTCATTCCTATAATAATTGTTAATTTTTTAAAACAAATTTAGGTAAAAATTATGAACGAAGTAAAAGATTTCGAAAGGAGTAAAAGCTCTACACGTAAAATGTTATTTTATGGATCTGCAAGGCTCAGCTCAGCAATGGTTCTTGGAATTGAAGGCTTTGCTTTATTTACTCTTTATTATGTAGGTTTTGGAGTTCCAGCAATTCTTGTCACTTCTGCCCAAGCTATCGGATTCCTTGTAATAGGTTTAAGTCAATTTTTCTTCGGATGGATTAGTGATGCAAAATATACTCGGTGGGGAAGAAGAAAGCCATATATAATAATAATTACTCCCTTACTGACAATTTCCTTTATTGCTTTATTATTACCATCTTTAATCTTACCTGATCTTAATGATAAGATTGCTTTATTTTTATGGTTTTTAATTTGGGACATTGTCTTTAAGATAGGTTATTCTATGACAACAGTATATCAAGCTTGGATGCCTGAGCAATTTGAAGTTAAATCACGCCCTAAAGTTTCACAATGGCAGAATTATTTCAATTATTTCGGAAATGCAATCATGATACTTATGTCAATGCTTGTTTTAACAAGTTTTGTTAGCGATTTAGAAACTAATATAAATGCTCCTATGCCATCAATTTTTTTAATACTTACAATATTATTTGGAGCTATTGTAATGGTTTTATTCTATGCCGTCGGCTTTCTAATGCCAACAGAGCCACATTATGAGATCGAGACTAATTTAAAGGAAAATATTAAAATCATCATGAAAAATAAGAATTTCCTAAAGATCATTCTTATGATAGGGATCTCAAGCTTAGCCTGGTCCCAGATATCTACTGTGATGCTAACCTACACTCAAGTCGTATTAGATTTTGGTACAACTGAATATTTAATTGTTGCTGTAAGTTTTATTATTGGTGTTATCTTTTTCTTTTATATATGGAGAAAATTAATAGAGAAAAGAGGTAAAAAACCAACTCTTCTAATTATCATTCTCTTTGGGATTGTATTTCTTCCCCTAACACTAGTAGGTCTATTACCAATTGCTGTCAATTTAGTATTCGGATTAATTTTTATTATTGGTATCGCTGCAATATTGGGAGGTTGGGGCTTATTTCCTTACATCATATATGCTGATCTTGCTGAGGATGATGAAAAAGGCACAGGGAATTTAAAGGCAGGAGTTTATGCTGGCTTTCCTGCTATAATTCTTAATATATTCCAAGCTTTTGGAGTGTTTTTCCTTGGTGTTGCTATTGAATCTCTTCCTATTATTAATGTAGGATCTCTAACTTATAGTATGGGCTTAGTATTATGGGGGCCTATATGTTCTATAATATTAATTGTGGCTTATCTTTATACTAGAAAATACATCAAACTCGATTTCGACTGGGAAAAGAAAACTTAAAAATTAAAAAATCTATTTTCAAATTTTTTTTTCTTTTTATTTTTATATAAAAATAACTTCGTGAAACGATGATTTCACGATAAATTATCAATATCTGGATATTACAATTCCTTAAAATTTTTAGTTAAAAATACGAATTTTTATTATATTTTATGTAAAATATCAAAAATTAAAGGAAAATTTGCTTTATTTAAATTATTGAAGTGAACATGAATAATTTGGATAAAATTTTAAACATTTATAGACAAGATTATTACGTGTGTCCTAAGTGTCTTGGAAGGCTTTTCGCTGTTTTGGGTTCTGGACTTACAAATAAGATGAGAGGTGAGTCATTATTATTAGCCTTAACCTTAGAACTCCACAGAAAGATATTATCAAAAGAACAAGATATTTCAAATGAAGGCTTAGATGGAATAAAAATCCTTGCCGAAAAAGCTAACTACATAATTGCTCAAAATATCTTACGGAACAAATGTATTAAATTCCAACAATTTGATGATTCAAAAAAATGTTATTTATGTCAGGGTGTTTTTGATAATTTAAATCAATATGCATCAAAAGCAATGGTAGAATCTCCAGAAATTGAGTTTAAAAATTTTTTAGTTGGTTGTAGTTGTGATTTTATTATCAACAAAGAAGATAAATTTAAATCGGAATTTAGCCTAACATATTCTGAATCCTTTAAAAATCATTTCAACCGAGAAGTGGGAAAACTTATAGAGAAAGGGATTAGGAGACCAGTCGAATTTAAAAATCCTGAAATTTTATTTATTTTTAACCTCTCTTATGAGAAATTTAATTTATCTCTCCAAATTAACCCTCTTTTTATTTATGGCAGATACAGAAAATTTGAGCGAGGGATACCTCAAACTCATTGGTTCTGCAGAAATTGTAGGGGTCAAGGTTGTAAAGAGTGTAATGGAACAGGTAAACAATATCCAACGAGTGTAGAAGAGAAGATCTCTGATTTATTTGTAAAATATTCGAAAGCATCAGATTCAAAATTTCACGGAGCAGGACGAGAGGATATCGACGCTAGAATGTTAGGAAGTGGCAGACCTTTTGTTTTGCAATTAATTCAGCCAAAAATCAGAAAACTTGACCTGCGAAAATTGAAAAAAAAAGTTAATAAAAAAAATAAAAAAAAAGTTGAAATTTTTGATTTAAAGTTAAGTACTCGTAAAAAAATGATTAATTTAAAGGCTGGTGCAGAGTTCTCAAAAAAAATTTATCAAGCTTTTGTAGAGTTTGATAAAGATATTAATCAATTAATTTTTAATGAGAAATTAAATGAGTTAAAAGAGAAATTAGAAAATAAAATAATTTTACAACAAACACCACAAAGAGTATTGCATAGAAGAGCAGATTTAACACGTAAAAAAAAAGTATTTGAAATTAACGGCTCTTTAATTAATTCGAAACATGCTAATTTTACTTTAAAAACTATTGGAGGAACGTACATAAAAGAGTTAATTAGTGGCGATGGGGGAAGGACAACACCGTCTTTAACTGAAATATTTGGTTTCCAATGTATATGTAAAGAATTGGACGTATTAAATGTAGAATATTAAGCAAGAAAAAAGATCTAATAAAAGATAAAAGAATAAATTTGATTCTATATTTTAAACTATATTAAATTACTTCAGTTGATAACTTATTCGTGCAATCTGAAAAGAATTGGGAGCGATATACATATGATTTTAAACCTATAATCCAGATTGTTATTCTTAATAGTTTAGGCTTCTTTTTTTTAGAATTTATTATTCAATATTTTGCAAGCCAACAATTAAATGCAACTGGTACGCAAATGGGATTAATATTTTCCGTTCATGTTATTGGTCAATTGATTAGTTCTTTTTTTACAGGTATTATTGCTGACCGAATAAAATCAAAAACGAAATTAATCTTACTCGGTTCATTTGGACGAGGTTTTGCGTATTTTGTATTCTATACGGCAATAGTTTTGAATTCTTTAATCGGTTTAGTGATTGGTGGTTTTACATTGGGCTTTTTCGTAGGATTTTTCTGGATTCCCTTTAATACATTAATTGCGGAAAAATCAAATAAAAATCACCGTTCCCAAGCGTATGGTAAGCGTGATTCTGCGATAGGGAAAGGGTTATTAATTGGATCAATAATAGGATTTACAATTTTTACTTGGGGATTTCAAACTACCGATAATGCCTTTATTATTTATAGTCCAATCCTAATGTTTGGTATTGCAAACTTTATTGCAGGAATTCTATTTATTCTCAAAGTAGACGAATCGATTAAATTTATGGATAATCCAATAGAATCAAATAAATCTATAACAGAAGAAATCTCTACAGCTATTTTTTCTAAACCATTATTAATTGGTTCAATTTTTTTATTAATCGTTTTACTGTTGAGTAATGTTAATGGCTCACTTGCAAAACCTTTTTTAAATATTTACTTATTAGAAGTGATAGAAAGCGATCCCACGATTGTAATTTGGGTATATATGCCAAGTGGGATTATTTCTATGCTTTTAGCGCCAAAATTAGGTGAAGCGCTAGATAAAATTCATCCATTAATTGGAATAACCGTTAGTAGCGTAACTGGATCAATTATTACATGGTTTTTGATTAATACAACGAATTTATGGATTTTTGCTATTCTTTTAATTTTTGACATTACCATTGTAGGAACAGCTAGTTTAGTATTGATAAATTTATTGAGCAGAATTACATTAAAGCATCGGGGAAAAATTATGGGGCTTCAATCAATATTTGCAAGTTTTGGATGCATTGTAGGTCCGATTTTAGGGGGTTTAGCATGGGATAATATATCTCTAACAGCTCCTTTTATTATATCTATATTTATCGAATTGTGCTTGATTCCATTTTACTGGATTGCAGTCTTTTTAATAAAGCCACATTTAACGGAAATATATGACTTTAAATTAAAAATCGAATGAAATACAATTTAATTATTCTGAGAGAGAAATAAAGGAAAAAAAATCTTTAAAATTAAATTACTAACCTCTTGACCATATCTCTGATTGCTCTGCTGACCAAATGTAGTTGAATATTCCTTGCTCCGCCAATTATTTCTTGGACTTTACTCACTTCAAGAGCTTTATCTATTCTGAGATTGTCCGTAAAGGCAATCCCACCACATAGTTGTTGGGCTTCATAAGAAATTTTTTGAGCTAAATTAGATGCAAGAAATTTTGTCCCTGAACTAAAGGCAGCGCTGTATTTAATAAACTTTTGTTCATCAAAATATTTTAACATTTTTTTATATACAGTAGCACTTCTAATTCCAAATTCAGTGGCAGCCATTAATTCAGTAAATGATTGGGTAATTGGAAAACAAACTCCTTGAAAATCATATATGGGCCTTCCAAACTGTTTCCGAAAATTTGTATAAATTAGTGCAGTGATTGAAGTTAACCAACTTATTCCCAGGCTTGAGCCGATGATTGCATCTCGTTCTGCAACTAATCCAGAGAATAAATTTTTATATCCATATCCTTTTGGTCCAATTATATTTCTTTTAGGTATTTTAACTGAATTGAAAATTATTTGTCCGATTTGAACCCTTGGAATCGATTGAACGGCGATTCTGTGGGTTTCTAGACCTTCAAATCCGCGTTCTGCAATTACCTGATACATTGAGCCTCGGGGATCGGAGGGTTCTGAAACTCCATATACAATAAAATAATCAGCTACAGGTCCATTTGTAGTATATAATTTTTCTCCGTTAATTAATAAATGATCCGTTTCTTCTATTACTTGAGTTTCCATATTTACCGCATCGGACCCGTGAAGTCTTTCAGTTATACATATAGCCCCAATCTTCTTTCCGGACATAATTTGGTCTATAATTTCAGAATTATGGTCTCCCTTTCCATGTTGGAATAATGGATTTGCAAAAATAACACCTGATACTACTCTCGCTAAGTCCAGTTCTGGATCAACAATTGAAGTTGCCATAGCTAGAAGCATTTCATATCGCATGCCAAATTTTTGGTGGTCATCATTTCCATATGGATTTAATCTTTGAATATAATTTCCTTTTCCTAAAATTGGAAATAGTTCATAGACTTCTTTGCTAAGATCTATCTTAGGCTCTATTTCTCTAATCAAAAAGTCTTCCAATTCTACAAGAAATTCCTGTTCTTCTTTTGTAATGAGAGGAAGAATAAAATTATTGAAGATCTTAAAAATATTTTCAATTGTTATTTTTTCCTTTATTTCTTCTTCTAAAATATCTAATAACATATTTTAAACTAATAGATAAAAATAATTAAAATTTATAGAAAATGAATGAGTAAAATAAATAAATAATCTTAATTTTATTAAAATATCAAATTAGATTTTTGAATTTGTATATTAATCAAAAGCCGTATTATGACATTACATAAAGGATATAGAAATAAAACTCGAAGGCTTCATAGAAAGAATGTGAGAAAACGAGGATTAGGCTCAATAGAAAAATATCTAATTGATTTTGAAATTGGAAATAAAGTTGATATTATAACAAATTCAGGTGCCCATAAACGGGGTATGCCACATCGACGATTTCATGGAAAAACAGGAACAGTTATCGGGATACGTGGTCGCTGTTACGAGATTCAGCTAAAAATTGGAAATGCTAAAAAAATGGTTATTATTGGCAAAGAACATTTACGTCTTAGCACCGGAGCTCTATCTTAAATTGAGTGAAACCGTAATTTATCCATAATAAGTAATTTTAAAGGGGTATTAAAAATTAGTCGAAAATTAATAGATGAAAGAATTCTATCAATTCCGGAAGTTAAAGAATTGATGGAAAAATTCAAAAAAACAGTTATTGATTCAGGAACAATCGAAGAGATCTCTCATTTCCAGCAAATAACATTAGAATATGTTTCAAAATTTTCTAAATTTTCTGAAAAGCAAGCTTTAGAGATAGTAAAAATGCTTTCGGAGGATTATAATCTTGAATATGTTTTTACTGTAAATGTTGTTAATATAGATCCACAAACCGTGCCGGAATTAAAAACTATTTTCGAAAAAAGCTCAGAAGGGAAAAATTTTGATTCAGATAAATTGCAAGAAATTTTATATAAAATAAATGAAATTAAAGCAAAATAATGTCTTAATGCATTCTAATTCTATTATTTCAAATCTTTCCAAATTAAGCTTAAATATTTAAATAGTTTATACAAAATTATTGCTGAATGAATTATAACTTAAAGAAATTTTAAAAAATATTTCCTGATAAACTAATATAGGCGAAATTTTAAAAGCGTTAAGTTGATTTATATTGAGTAATAGGGATTTAGGGTATTCAAAAAATAGAAGAGGTAAATCTCCTAGAGGGAGAGAAATAGGGAAAAGTCAATTTATAAAAAAAGATAGAGTTATTCAAATCCTTGATATTCTTTTGCATGGCCACTTCTCAAATGATGTACCAATGCATAAACAGAGACCTATTATTCAATTAATAAGTCTCGAAGATTTCGTTCTTTATGAAGTAGAATATATTAGAGATTCGGATTTAAAAGTTCAAGACAAGGGAATTTATGGAGATTTCAGAGAATCTCACAAATTAGGAAAGGTAACAAAAAAAATCGATCATGATGATTTAACTCCTACATCTAAAGCTTTATTGCCTTCGGTTCTAGAAGAAAGAATTAAAGAAAAAGCTGAAGAATATTTATATTTTTTCAATAATTCGGTTTCAATAACACCAAGACTGCACCAACTTCAATTAATTCCAGGAATAGGGAATAAATTAATGTGGGAGATAATTAAAGTAAGAAATATAAAGAAATTTGAATCTTTCAAAGATATGTCTCAAAGAACAAGTATCTCAGACCCTGTTCATCTTTTGGTAAAATTAGTTATTAAAGAATTAAGTCGAGATGTGAAATATTATATATTCTCCAAAACCCATCGATATGAACAAGTTAGAACTGATTCTAGAAGGCAATTCACACCAAGATATGAGAGACGTCGTTCTCAATTAAGACGAGAAAACTATCAAAAATAAATTTTTTAAAGTATTTTTAAAAAATTTAAGTTAAAGAAATCTCAAAACATAATCATTTTTCAATTTCTGCTAAAATTTTATCAGAAAAGGCAAAAAAAAATGTCGAATCAGAACCCAGAAGATTTAGGCATATATCCGTTTAAACCTAATTTAATTTTAAAGAAATTAAACATCATACCAAAAAAGAGATTAGGGCAAAATTTTTTAACAGATAAAAATACTGCAAATCGATTAATTTCTGAGGCAAAATTATTCAGAAATCGTGATGAAATTTTAGAAATAGGGGCAGGATTGGGAGCTTTAACTTTTCTTTTGGTTCAGAATGCTAAAAAAGTATATGCAATCGAATATGACATCAAACTCTATAACTTTTTAAAGGAATATACTTCAAACATTGAGAATTTGGATCTAATTTATGGAAATTTCTTAAAGATTGAAATTCCTTTTTATAACAAGGTAGTTTCAAATATTCCATATACGATGACAGGTCCTATTATTTCAAAATTTTTTTTAATGGAAGAAATTCCTGAAGTATATATAATTATTGAAGAAAGTTTAGCTAAGAGAATTGTCGCCAAACCAAATGATAAAAATTATAGCCGTTTGAGTGTATCCGTGAATACGTTTGTAAAACCTACAATAATTAAAGAAGTTCCACCACATTGTTTTTTTCCAGTTCCAAAAATCAAATTAGCTATGATTAAACTTATACCTCATCAAAAGATTGATAATTTTTTTAAAGAAAAGAATAATAGAAAATTATATTTAGATTTATTAAGAGGGATTTTTCCTTATAAGAATAAAAACATTTCTAAAGCTTTATATTTATATCTGAGGATTTTTAAGGTTGGGAGAAATGAAATATATAATCTATTAGAAGGTAATCAGAAAGAGAAAAAAGTGAGAGCATTTTCAAAAGATGACCTCATAAAAATTGCAAAATTAATCAAGTTAAAAAAGTTGTGGGATAAGGATTAGAAAGGATAATTCCAATGCAATTTCTTTGGATGACATTTCTAAAGAATTAAACTTAGATTTTAATCAAAATGTATATAGTCCTTCAGATGATACTTACTTATTTTTAAAATATTTCAAGCAATTTATTAACAAAGATAATATTGATGGAATTAAATTAAATAAAATATCATATATACTCGATATGGGCACGGGTACAGGAATAATTGCTATTTTTTTTGCAAAATATTTTAAAACCAATTTAGGTTTGAATATTAAGATTTACGCCTCTGATATCCTCATAGATGCTATTAAACTCTCGAAAAAAAATGCCAAAAAAAATGGCTTAGAGAATGAAATTGTCCTTATTCACTCTAATCTTTTTAATAATTTTCCAATTTCATTGAAACATAAATTTAATATTATTTTTTTCAACCCACCTTATTTACCTTCCGAGGCAATTTTTAAAACTACAAATAAAACAAATTACAGTTGGATGGGTGGAAAAAATGGGATCCAAACTTTTGAGAAATTTTTAGTTCAATCTATAGAATTTTTATATCCTATAGAAAAATCTTTTATATATTTCTTATTTTCAAGTAATTCAGCTCTTGATATACTTTATGCGAAAATAGAAGAATTGGGGTTTGAGCTAAAAATTTTAATAAAAACTCATTTTTTTTTTGAGGATATTATTTTACATCGTATTACAAGAGTTTAATTTTAAAACGGTCGTCGATTTCTTCTTTTTTCAAAAAAAGAGATACCATATTTATGTAAGAGAGTTTTTAATGAATTAAATATTAAATTTATCTCATCAGATTTAAAAACAGACCTTTGGTGGGCTTCAATCTGACAAACCGGCAATCCATAATTTTTATTAAGATTTGAAAGCGGGTATATTATGGATGCAATTAAATCTGCTTTTTTCGAGATATTTTTAATATCATGGCTCTCATCCATGAAAAATTCTATTCTTAATGGGTTATCATAAGGGACATTTTTTAAGTAAAATGCAAAAAAATCTACAGGAAAGTAATTTGGGATATTCTTCTTAATATTAGTATGTCTTATTTTATCAATATCAGTATTACATCTAAAAACACAACTTCTTTCTCCTACATTTAATACTCTCGAAAAGAGATCATAATCTGAAAAATAATTCATTATTTCACGATAATTAATTTTTAAGAACTCATGAAGTATTTTTTTTTCAGAAATTAACATTTGGATAGTTTGAGTAAGTGCATTAGTTAAAGCTGCCGTTCGAGTATCTTTAATTGAGCCGACTAATGTGATACCCCTCTCTTGACATTTTTTATAGAGGTTTCTATATTCTCTAAGAACTCGGTCATATCTTTTAGAAATTTCATAATTTTTCGAAAATAATAAATTGATCGGAGTAACAAGGATTGAACCATCTAAAATTATTAAATCAATATATTCATCATTATTTTTTAACAAAGAATTTAATTGATTTATTTCCATGAAAGTTTGCTCTAAAGACCCAGTTAGATCAATTCCATTTTCATTAATATTAAAATAATTAGTTTGAATAGAATAATTATTATAGCCGCTAACATCAGGATAATATTTTATTTCTGCAGAATGTTGGCTTGTAAAGAAATATTTTACCACGATAGATTTCAAGAAGATTAAATCAATCCCCTGGAATTTTTTTGTAACAAGACTTCCATCAACTGCTGCAATCCTTAACCCCTTAATACTTGTGGGTCTCACTGGTTTTACCAAGGACATCTCTTTAATACGATAACTGTAATATGTTATGTATTCAGAAAAATCAAAATTTGGTAGTTGATTTCGAATAAGTTGCGCAAAAGATTGCTTAATCTTCTCAATACTCGAAAATTCTTTAGCAATTTTGGTTAAATCAACAGTTAAGCAACGTTCTTTGGTTGTGCCAATTGATCTTTCTTGTTTGGAGTAGCCTTTCGAATGATTCTTTTTAATTATACCTTGTTCTATCATTGATTATTTTAACATAAAACTATTTTAAATTTAAAAGAATAGAGAGCGTTAATTTAAAAAATTTTAAATAAAAAAAAATCTAAGGATAAAATATCAACTCTTCAATCAAAAATATAAATATAGTCGATTAATCCTTTAATTACATGAACAATTTATATAAATAGTGATTATCGAACAATAAGAACATCACAAGGTACATCATTTACAACTTTCTGAGCAATTGTACCTGAGAATATTTGTTCTAATTTTGAATGTTCACCTTTACTGCCTAAAACTACAAGATCAAAGTTTTCGTCTTCCACTACCTTTTCTATGTAATCTTCAGGTTCTTTATCTGAGATTAACCGTGTTTCTATATCAATATGGTTTTTTTCAAAGACCTTTTCTATCTTTTTTAAGATTTTGGCACCATGTAGTTCATATTCTTCTTGAAGTTTTTTATAATCCATTGATGGAATTGAATAACTTGACCCGAATGATGAAGGTACATATAAAGCAATTTTCTCAGATAATTTGCGATGTTCTGTTGAATGAAAAGCGACAACTTCAAGTGAATTGTTAACTTTCATACTTACTTCTTGCTTATTATTTTGAGCAACTTTTCTCTTGGAGTTTTGATCTTTTACAATTTCCACTACTCTTCTTGCCGCAGGGAATGCATTATCTGAATTATCCATTGCAATTAAGATTTTCTCGTAAATCTTTTTCACCTCTAAAATTTTAATTATTAACTCTTATTATAAATAATATACCTATTTATTTAAATATTTTGATTTTACAATATTTATTTATTATAATAAATAAATTTATATATTATTATTACTTTTATTAAAATGTAAATTGAAATTTTGATTAAAAAATTTAAAATGATTGAATTAATATGAAATAATAAGGTGGTTATAAAGTTTGGAAGACTTGAAAAAACGAATATCAAATTTTTTTAAAGTCTTAAGTGATCCTACAAGATTAAATATTTTAGAATTTTTAAAAGATAATCCAAGTACATCAATCAAAATTCAAACATCTTTGAACATTAGTCAAAGTTATGCTTCACATCAATTAAAAAAACTATATGATGCCGATCTCATAGAATATGAAAAAAAAGGTAAAATTAAATACTATAAACCAAAAAATAATGGTATTTATAAAATATTAGCACTAATTCAATCATATATTTTTAAGTTAGAAAAGGAAAAATATGAAAAATTCAATTTGATAGATGAGTTTGAACCAATTAAAGATTTTAGTGATATGTTTTGAACTTTAATTCTCTATAAAAAAAGTTTTGAAAACTAATTTCTAAAGTTTTCATCAAATCTTGTTAGCTGTGATTTTAAATAATTCAAATCACTCTGAATTTTTTAGTTAAAAGAGTTAATTATAATAAAAATTAAAATGTGTTTATTTTAGTAAAAAAAGAATATATTTGTCCACCAGGAAAGAATAGTAAAGTTGTTATTGAAGATGTTTCTGTTGAAATTAAAGAAAAATCTACGATGATTTTGGGTTTTGCTGGAAATGGACTTTTAGGACCAATTATAGCGAGTACTATTATAGATCAAATCCCAGATATTAAAGATATTTGTTTTATTACTAGTGAATTTTTACCTCCTATCTCATTCTTCTATGAAGGTAAATTAAAACATCCATTTAGATTGTACTATTCTCAAAAATATAATATTATTATTGGAACATGTGAAACTACTTTCCGCAAATTCTCTGATTATAATGATCTTGCTAGAACGATTTGTAATTGGCTTTTATCTGAGGATGTTAATGCTAAAGAGATAGTAATGTTCCAAGGAATACCGAAAAAGGAAGTAATTAATAAATATCCAGTATATTATGCAGCTGAAGAATGTATGGTTGAGTTTCTTGAAAATTATGATCTTCAAATAGTAAAAAAAGGGATTATTTTAGGACCAGAAGCTACTTTAATAAATGAAGTATTAACCAACAAATTAAAAATATATACTCTTTTTACGCCCATACATAAAATCCCCTCATTTGAAGGCGCAACATCAATTATTAGAGTCTTAAATGAAATTTATGATTTAAATATAGAGACTGAAAACCTCATTGAAAAGGGAAAGAAAAATGAAACTCTAATGTTAGAATTTGCCAAAATAATAGAACAAAAGAAAAAAAAGAATATATCAACAGAATTAAGCGAAGAGGCATATAGCATATATAGATAAGGAAAAGTAGTAAAAATTTGAATATGTTTTACCATTGAGCAATTTTATAGAAATCCTGAAAAATAGGATAAATAAAAAGGATACTATCATAAAGTAATAAATTCAAAAAATTAGTAAAGATAAAAATGAGTAATTATAAAGAAAAAAGTCTTTCTAGATTAAATAAAAAGGCACAATGTTGTGAAAATCAATGTGTGGATTTAAGAAATGGTCAAATTGTATGCATAAATTGTGGTATGGTTTTTGGTACTCAATTAATTAGAAAAGAGAGAAGAGCTTTCACATCTGATGAATTAAGAAAAAGGAAAAGAACACAAGTAAAATGGAGAAATTTTGGTCCAAGAACCCTACTTTCAAAATATAATGTTGATTCTAATGGTCATTATATTAATGCTAAAAGAAAATCATTATTCAAACGTTTATCAAAAATACAAAGATCTTTAACTTCAGGAATAGAAAGAAATTTATGGGACGCTAAACCTAAAATGAAACTACTTGTTTCTAAATTAAATATTCCTGAATATGTTTATCAAACAGCTTGGAGAATTTATACATCGGCTGCAAAAAAGAAATTAACAATGGGTAGATCAATAGATGGTTTTGTATCGGCTTCCTTATATGCTGCGATTCGAATTCATGAAATTCCTAGACTATTGGAAGAAATATACAAGGCATGTATAATTTCTCGAAGAACAGTTATTCGCTCTTTAGGAATATTAATTAAAGAAGTTTTATCAGAACTTAATCTCAAATATAAACCAATCACACCAGAACAATTGGTATTTAGATTTGGAAATAAGTTAAAAATTCCTATCAAAACACAAAAAGAAGCATTGAAGTTACTCAAAACATCCTTTAAAAAAGGGCTTTCTACAAGTGGAAAAGATCCAAAAGGATTTGCTGCTTCTGCGATTTATATGGCAACAAGATCTACTAAGCACCGAAAGACCCAAACTGAAGTTTCAGATATTGCTAAAATTACTGAAGTAACTTTAAGAACTAGAGTGAAGGACATTAAAGAGGTATTAAATTAAAATTAAGATTGTGATTGTTATTATGAATTCTAAAGGCTTGTTTTTAGTTAGTCCAAACATTGGGCATCCCAGAATATTGAATATTGACAGAAAATTAACTAAGCAAGACTTTAAAACAGATTTATTAATCATAACTCATATAAGAGGGTATTTTTAAATCTATAAGATCAATTGATTTTTAAAATATTTTAATTTTATTCCGACTAAAATTTCAATTATCCATTTTTAATTTATGTCGGACTTTTTGAGAAATCTTTTTTTAAATTAATAAAAAAGCATGATTATATTCCTTGGAAGAGCAAAAGATCTTCATGATTCTATTGTTGAAGATAAATATGAGAAAATTTTCAATAGAGTTCTTTATTTTAAGTGGAGATATAAACCAAAATATTTAAATATTAGCTTTCCTTAAATATCGTAAGAACTGCGAGGAAATAGCTTGATTATCCTAAAATACGAAAGAAAAAAGTCAATCTTTCAGATGCAGATAACTGATTTTATATTTGGGCCTAAAATACTACTTTTTGATGCGAGCATTCAAAAGCAACGCACAGAAGCGCTGAAATTACTCACTAGCGTTCCGAGAAAGAAAAACCGAAAACGAGGCAGAAAAAAGAATTTCTTTAAATCGTTCTATAAAATCGATCATTTTATCAAGAAAGGTGATTTAACGCCAATTAAACCCGAATACCTTAGAAGATTTCGAGAAGTAAGGATTCTACCTGAATCTGAGATAACTTACTATCAAATAAGCAAGGTCGAAAAAATGATGCTGAGAGCACTTCCGGGATTTACCGGATTCTTTGAATATCTCATATATTGTAATAATTTTGCTTATTTTGACGATTTGCAAGTGGAATTAGAAAATAAAGGCTTGACGTTCAGAAATAAATTTTTACATGATATAATAATACATGAATTAGCCCGAATTCAAATTGGAATTGACAATTATACATCTTACATGAATGATATTAAGTTCTTGCAAGCAACATTTTTAAAAAATGTGTTACACGACCCGGATTATTTCCCTGATGCGGATATCGTAAGTCATGCCCTTAGAGTAATACCGTTAGAATCGATTAAACAATATTTTTACGATTTACTGGAAGAATCGTACGAGCTTAAAATTGTAAAAAACAGAGTGCTTGTATGGGATTGTCAATTCGTTCATTCAAATAGCAGCGATAATTTTAACAAGGAAAAAGGGTCGTATAACGATCCCGATGCGGGTTTTTGTAAACACAATGGAAAAATATACGGTGTAGGATATAAAGTGGCTACATTATACGCTTATTGCGGGAATCGCTATATTCCGGTTTATTGTGAGTTATTTCCGGGAAATCAAGACGAATATTCCGTTTTTCAGATAACTTTTATGCATTATTTCGCTTTAGGATATTGTAAGCCGTTGATCGTTATAGCTGATGCAGGACCGTATTCCCTTGAAAATTTGCGCTTTTTATTTGATATGGGGATTATCCCTTTAATAAACGCCAAAAGCAATATAAAACACCAAAAAGTCAAAAAATTGAATGATAATTTTTACATTAACATGGATTTTATTCCTGAAAGTTGGATTGATGAGGAAATAATCTTGCTCATGAATATTCGGTCAGGAATTGAGAGACAATTTTCCCACAATATAGTCGTATATCACGCAAGACGAGCCAACGTGCGGGGAATTGAGATGGTTTCGAAACATCGATTCATGATCTTGATATTAGACCTACTCAAGATCAATACCGCCTACAAAGTCGGTCGCCCTGACCAGATTGGAAAGTGTCGTATTTTCATTATCACCAAACGCCTTGATTTCGGCTCTGTTTTTCCTCAGCTGGCAAAACAGCAAGGATATCAAATAATGCTTCCGGACTATATTAGAAAACCGACGTTTTTTAGAATGAGATAATTAGAATTTCTGTCGGCGAAAAATTTAATAATTTTAAAAATCTGATAAAATTATAGATTTAAAAATACACTCATAAAGGATCCAAAAAAAGTAAAAGAATTATTTGAAAAATATAAATAAAAAATTCTTGAAAAGATTTAGAATCTAAAGTAAAAATCAAAACGCTTAATTGTTTAAGTTATTCATATCAAGGAAATAT